>Ga0116156_10000955_pt1 | contig 29381 bp, 25 predicted proteins | sample AD_UKC045_MetaG_FD_89891 | JGI IMG/M metagenome (GOLD analysis project Ga0116156, IMG submission 89891) | Active sludge microbial communities of municipal wastewater-treating anaerobic digesters from USA - AD_UKC045_MetaG | ecosystem: Engineered > Bioreactor > Anaerobic > Digestate | place: USA...
ACAGGCCATCTATGACAGCGCCACCGGCCGCACCCTGCTCATTCCGCAGGGCGCCAAGCTGATCGGCGACTACAAATCCTCGGCCAAGTACGGCCAGAGCCGCGTCGCCATCGTGTGGTCGCGCCTCATCATGCCCAATGGCGACGAGATCCCGCTCGATGAAGCCGCCGTCGATCCTTCAGGGGCCGCCGGGGTCAAAGGCGACGTCGATAACCACTGGGGCGAGGTGTTCGGCGCAGCCGCACTCGGCACGCTGATCAACATCGGCGTCGCGACGACCCAGGACCAGCCGGGGATCACCTTTGGAGGCGTCGGTGTCGCCTCCAACTACGACCCCGTCCAGGACGCCCTGCGCGACGGCGTCCAGCGGGGCGCAGCCATCGTCACCAACCGGGTCGTTGACCGAAGCCTGGCGATCCCACCGACCATCAAGGTCGAGGCGGGGACGCGGATTTCTGTTGTCTGCACGAGCCGGCTTCGACTTTGACCAGAAAGTTCGGGAATTTGATTCGCGCCGCCCGCGCCAAGTCTCACCAGACCGGCGCTACAACGGAGACGATTTTCTCAAACTCTAGCGTTCCGCTCTTGGGCCTGCTCGCTTCGGGCAACTGCTCGACCATAAGTGTCAGCGGCATCTGACCCGCGACGCCGCTAAAGATGCAGGTGCCCGTGGGGAGCGTCGGAATGGATTGCTGAGACACGCGGTCGATGAACGAGACGGCGTTGGCAACGGCCTCCAAATCGCGCTCATTGACGAGCCGATGAATGAAATAGTTGTGGGCCTGTGATGTGATCGTAGGCGAAATGTCGGCCGGCCTTTGGCTCGCAATCGTCAAAAACACCCCGAACTTTCGGCCCTCCTTGATGATCTCCTCGAACGTCTCCAATCGGTAGTCGCGCCAACTCTCCGCTTCACGCACCGATTGAGTGGAGAGAATATTGTGCGCCTCGTCGATGACGATCATCAGAGCCTTCTTGCCTCTGTGCTTCTTATGCTGGGCGTAGAGGTATTTCGCGAGAAGCAGCGGGACGGCCTTTCGCATCTCCATCCCGAGGTGCTCAAGGTTCACGACATTTACGTTGCTCTCCCAGAAGTCGACTGCGCTTCCGATATCAAAGATGCTGGTGATATCGTCTTTCCGACTCATGAGCCGGCCGACCACCGGAGCAACATGCTCGTTCACCGCTCTGTTTGAGATGACGTCTTGAATGAGCTGCAAGTAGATGAAGTGGATGACCTGAGAGAGCTTGTCGTCTGGAGGCGCATATTTGTTGGCAAGGGCGTAGATGTAGAGCTTCTTGATCTCATCCTTGTCCTTGTTGAAGTACTTCCCGTCATTTCCATGCCGCTTAAAGCCGTGTGAGGTGGCGTGCCATTCCAGCTCCTCCCGGAACTTCTTATCTGCCTCGCCGTCGGCGCACAGGACCTCCGAAAAATAGTCGAGCAGTAAGGTAGCCGCGACCTTTTCTGACATCATCAGTGTCCGCTCCAGCGCGTCCCGCAGGATCGCCTGCAAGTATGCGGCGGGATTTTCGATCTTGGTGCCGTCCTGCTTCACGACGAGTGTCCGCCGACGAAATGCCAGCGCTCGCCTGAGGAATGGCTTCTGTGTCTTCTCGGTTGCGTCTAGGAGAATCGACAGCACCTCGATGTCGATGAAAGCATCCAAGGCGAAGGGAATCTTGTCAGGGTTCGCATCCGCTTGGAGGTGAAACACCCTCTTCTCGTTGGTAATGCAGTCAGGACCCGAGAATTCACCATTGAAGTCGAAAAGAAGGACACGCACATTGTCCTTGAAAGCTTGAGCGTTGCGCTCCTTCAGGCTGCTCGTCATGGCCGCCAGCATCGCTGACAGCGTGTTCGATTTTCCGCTTCCGGTATTTCCGAAGACGGCGATGTGACTGTTGAACAGGCCATCGATCGGAAACCCGATCTTGAAGCCATCCCGCTCTGTAGAAGCGAACGAGACGGTCTCTTTCGACCGAGACATGTTGTGGACCGTCTCGATTTTCTCCTTCGTGACGATGAAAACCTCATTCCCGATGAGCGGCAGCTCTCTCAAGCCTCCTCGAAACTGGCCATCGGCGTCGATGAAGCCTGCGAGCGACACCTCAAGGAAGCGCTGGTTCCTGTCCGTCTCGGAAACTGTTTGCCCATTGGCGTTGCTGGGAGCGTTGAACAGCTCCTCCAGTCGCTCACCATCCACCTTGCCAATGAGCGACTGAAAACCCTTTCTGATTTCAACGAAAGCATTGACGGACACATTCCGGACCACGTCGCCATCGAGCATCAGATCGGAGACATTCTTGTTCCGGTCGACCTTCACAATCACCTTCTGGCCGGCAACCTCTACCACCTCGCCAATCTTGAGGATGGAATCCAAGCGCGCCTTTCTATCGGTCATGGCGATGCCTGCGTGGGAGCAAGCGAAGCCAGTAGTCTGTTCAAGCGCTTGAAATCCAGAGGTGCCTTCTTACCAAAAAGCGCGGTGACGTTGTTGAAGTTGGCAAACTTCTCGGTGACGAACGCCACGTCCTTTTCGGAGTAGCAGCACGCGAAGAGCTGGAGCGTCGGGTTTCTTAAGGCGCGGGTCAGTATGTCAACTAGGTGGTCGTCAACAAAAGAGAAGCCGAACGTAAAAAGGATGCTGTTCCGGCTTTCCATCTGGTTCGAGAAGATGCGTAGAAGGTCATAGTAGGTTCGCTCTAGCGTCGTCTGCCGGAACTTGGTTGCGCCTGGCACAACAACATTTACTGCCGAAAGAAAACTCTCGTGCGCGCCGCTGTTGTCGGCAGCAGGGAGCGCGGTGAAATCGAATAGCCCGTAGAGAATGGATGCGGCATCTTTCTTCCAGGTCAACGAGCCGTGCATCTTGAGCAAGTTGATCGTCGGCACCTCAGACGTGTAGCCATACGCGTGGCCCGAATGGTGGGTGGAGTCGAAGAACCGCTCGGTTCGGAATTGAAATGCTCCGGAGAGCACCGGGGAACGGTCGAAGCCGTCATTGAGAATTATTGTCGTACACTCCTCGGACGCCTTCTCCATAAACAGGTCGTAGTTGATGGAGAACACGGTTGTTTGCTTGGGAAGCAACGTACTCCGCCGCGCTTCAAGCAATCCGTCCAAGGCCTTGAGGAAAGCGACGTAGTTTTCTAACGTGCCTTTTACGTCCTCATCCATCTTCCCCGACAGTAACTGCGACGTGGGTTTGTCGAACGTGCGGAGCAAATCGACCAGCTTCTTGTCGGCCTCAGCTTTTTTTCCTTCACCGTCTAGCTTGGCCAGCTCCACCTCGATGGGTCCGGCTGTGGGGATCGCTGGGCAGGACGCTCCGGAGCCGAGGAGGAAGGACAGGTGACAGGACTGGACGCCGCGCCGCAGCTGGTCTCGGAAGGAGTCCACGACTTCCTTCTTCGAATCAATGTCGAAAGTCCGCGCCATATCCCACCCCGTCCAAACTAAGTGACGTGAAGAGCAGACTGGGCGCGCTAGTCTGTTCGCACAACGCCTATCAGCATGGCTCTTTCAACCCGAACCGCTGATGCGACTTGTTTATGGAACCGACGTCGTGATCCCACGCGCACCTAACCCACGGTCACCGGCACCAGCGTCATCGTGTCGTTGCCGAAGATGTCGATGACCTTCACGGCGACCGTGTAGCGGCCCGGCGTGTCGTAGGTGTGCTCGGCGGTGGTCAGGTCCAGGTCTCGGCTCTGGCGGGTGCGGAAGCTCTGCCATTCGTTCTCGAAGAGGTAGGAGCCCGTCCAGCGCTCTTCGAACGCCGCCAGTTGCAGATCGCCCTGTGGGCCTTCCAGCCCAGGAAGGGTGGCGACGCCGCTGATGCCCGTGCCCACCGGCACCTTGATGACTTCCTTGCGGCTCTCGAAGTCGAAGTCCACCGCCCAGTAATCGACCCAGTCTTTCCAACTTTTGGTCAGCCGGTCCTTGGTGACAACGCCGTCCTTGTCCTTGCTAATCTTGTAGAGGTGGCCCCGCTCGCAGATGACGCCGTTCTTGCCATCCTTCAGAGCGGCGATGGCCTCCTCCGCCGCCCCTTGGCTGTAGTATACGGAGAAGTCGGTCAGCTCGATCTGGACCGTGCGCTTCTGCTTCTTGCTGTAGCGCGGCGTCGCCTCCACGAAGCTGATGTCGTGGAAGATTACTTGGTTCCGCTCGATAGCCCTCTTGTCGAAGACTTCGGCCGGGATGTATTTCGGTGACAGGTCGATGCCTTTGGCTTTGGCCTCGGCCAGCACCGCCGGGAACAAGCCCATCTCGAACTCGAAGGCCAGCACGTCCACACGGGTGGCGTTGCGCTTGCGGCACTCGGTGATTACTTCCTCGACGAAGAGGCGCCCGACCGGCAGGTTGATCGGCCCGATCACCACCAAGCGGCCGTTGCGGGCACCATGGAAAAAGCCGTCCTGCGCTGGCGAGCCGTCGTTGCCACCGAAGCCGGTCGCCTTGTACGCCTTCAGGATAAGATCGCGGAACTCGCGCTCGCGCAGGGCCAGTGCCTCCTGCTTCTGTTTTCCAGAGAGGCGACCGCCGACGTTGAGGTAGGCCTGCCGCTCGTACCGTCCAAGGTTCAGCACCTCGAACGCTCGGAAGGGCTTTGCTGCATCCTTAAGATCGCGCTGTACGCCTATCAGCCGTTTCCGTGTGGTATGAATGCCGAACTTGCCAAGATCGGTCGCGATCCATTTACGACCAAGCTTCTCGGCGACGGCGGCAGTTGTCCCGGAACCGCAAAAGAAGTCCGCCACCAAGTCGCCCTCCTTGGTCGCGCATTTGACTATGCGCTCAAGCAATTTTTCGGGCTTCTGCGTCGGATAGCCAACGCGTTCTTCCGCCTGCGAATTGATCGGCGAAATATCGGACCAGAGGTTTCCCAACACTCTGCCTTGGTCATGGTCAGGACGTCGCTTGCGGTAAGGCTTGCCCGAGGATGTCCAGCCCAGGTCCCCATCCGCGTCGAGTTTCTCCAGATTTTCGCGCTTGAGCCTCCAGCCACTCGGGGGTGGCGTGTAGCCCTTGTATTCATAGACGAGCGTAGGTCGCGGACCCATGCTAGCCGCTGATACGATGGGACCATCATAATAGGGGCCCTTCTCGTCGCGATATTTGTATTTCTCGATCAGTTCCTCGTCCGACAAGTCCTCTCGGATTTGATCGATATAAAATGGGGTGGCGGCGCTCCTAGCATAGAAAAAGATGCTGTCCGTAAAAACTGGAAATTTCGGAGATGCATGCTGTGAACCCTTGGGGTTAGTGAAACGCACCCACGTAATTTCGTTCCTCAGATTGGCTCTACCAAAGACCTCGTCTAGAGCCACGCGTATGTGAGCGTTTGTCCGAAAATCACAATGCACAAAGAAGGCGCCATCATCCGCCAGGAGGTCGCGCATCAGGATGAAGCGCTCATAGAGCATCGAGATGAAACTGTCGGCACCGCGCCCCCAGGTATCTCGATAGGCGATTTGCTCCAAGATGTTTGGCTCTTTGTGGAAGGTCTCGCCTCCGATCTCGATATCAAGACCGAAGTCGGCACCGACATCAAAAGGCGGATCGATGTAGACCAGCTTCAGTCCACCGGCCTCTTCGATCTGCTGGCGCAGCGCGCCCGACTTCAGCGATGACAGAATTAGTTTATTGTCGCCCCATATCAGCTTGTTGGTCCAACCTTTCAGCTGACGTCCTCGCCCGTCAAAGAGGTCGCCCTGTACTTTGGTTTCCTTGCGCGGCTCGTCGATGTGCTCAAGCGACTGGAAAGGGAGGACCGTGGTGCAAATGTCCCGCGTCTTGCCATTCCAGACCAACTCGACCTCGCGCTTGTCTTCGAACAGGACGAAGCGGTAGCCATCCGGCAGGGGCTTACCTTGCTGGATCAGCGAGATGAGGTCGCGCTGCTCGGCCTCCGACAGTTCGTAGGAAAGTTTTGGTCCTCGCGCCACGCCTAACCCTCTTGATACTCAGTGAAGCTCGCCACGAGCCCGCCAAAGCTCGACGGCTTGTGTCTTTCGAAGCTCTGCTGGTCAACGAAAACGAAACCGTAGCGTTCTTCCCCAGCCGCCGCGTTTGCGTCCTCGCACCAGATACGCAACCGCCCCATCTTCTGCGGCAAGTCCAGCTCCTCGCGCCCCTTAGTCTCTACGATCCAGACGCAGCCGGTGTCGTCCCGCACGAAGAAGTCGGGCATGTATGTGGACAGGTCGCCGTTGCCCTTCACATAGTCCAGCCGGAAACCAACAGCCGCGTAATTCTTGCCGAAAGCCGCCACATCCTTCGCGCCCTCCAGGAACGCGGCGAACTTCAGTTCAAGCCCATCGGCGTTCGCCTCGCCGACGATATGGTTGAACACGGACTTCCTTGCCTGCACGAAGCGGCGGGCTTCGGCACGGAACGGGCGCGTGTCGCGCAGGCGGATATGCCCTTCAATCCTTACGTTACCGGTGTCGTGGATCGTCAGCGCGTTGATGCCCTGCCGGAAGTAGTCGAAGACGATCTTGGATGCCTCCGGCTCCGAGAGATTGCGCATCACGACAGGGTCATCGAGATCGACACTCGCGGCGAACAGGTGGTCGCGCATGAACATCCTGATCTTCGGATAGAGTTGGTCGTATCCGCCGACGAGCCTCATCTCCTTCAGCAGTTGGCGCGCAAAGAACGCCACGACCGACCGGTGGTCGAACTCGCCCTCCCCGCCGAGGTCGATGACGTGATCTACCTCTCCCTCCAGCATCGTCTTGAACACTATCTCGCGCACCTGCTCCGGCGTGAATGGCTTCAGGGGCAGCTTAGGATTGCGGAATGCGGAAGGATCAAGCTCGGCCAGATCGACAAATTCGCGGCTGAAGCGGCGCGAGAATTTCGGCAACGCAATGTCCAGCGCCGCCATGTCCTTGTCGGGGTTCTTGTCATCCACCTCCACCACGAGCGCATCGCTGCCCTTCGAGCTGCCCGGTCCCATAGGCACGCGCTCGAACGTGACACCCTCGTTCTGAATGCTCTCGACGAAGTCCATGAAGGCCGGCGTCCCCATTACTGACACGGTCTCGCGAACTGCCGATCCGAAATACATACGGCGCAGGCCGCGACCCAGCGTCTGTTCCGGCAGGATGTTGCTCTGAGCGGCGTAGGCGCGAAGGCCCACGATCACCGTCACGTTGCGAACGTCCCATCCCTCCTTCAGCATCAGCACGGACACGATGGCCTTGTAGGGCGACTTCCAGCCGTCGATCTCATTCGACTGGCGGCGAAGCAGCTCCAATTCTTCTTTCTTCTTGCCGCTGGCCGTCTCAGCGATCTCGCCGTTCTGCTTTGTGTGGATCACCAGCACACCGCCCTGAAGCTCAGGACAGATTTTCTGGAGGTAGTCGCCGACCTCGTCGCAATTGCGCGTGTCATCGACCATGACGAAGAGGACGGCCTTCTTCCCGAGTTTGTCGTGTTCGATGAAGCTCTTGCGCCATTCCTCGATCCCGAGGCGAAGATAATCGGCGTACTTCTCCGTGATCATCGGCGTGGCGTCGTTGACCAGCAACTTGGCGCGACTGGCGGCATCGGGCAGGACCGGATGCTTCACCACATTCTGCGCGATGGCTTCGACCAGAGGATAGTCGCTCACCGTCTGCACGAAGATGGCGCCATTGTTGTGCCGGGGCGTCGCCGTGACGTCGATCTGAAGGGATAGAACCAAATCCCGCTGCAGCAACTTGTGATGGATGTCCTGAATGCACTTGAACCACGCCAGCCTGCTGTCGTGGATGTGGTGGGCCTCGTCGTTGAAAACCGCCAGCTCGTCAATCTCGCGGACGATTTCGCCGAGGTCGGTTTGGCCGTCGGTGGTCTTACCGGATGGGCGGTCGCCGAAGGGCGAAAGGAAGTAGTCAGTCACGTCCTCGTCGTCGAGTGAAGGCTCGGTCACCTCACCCAGATAGACGCGGTGGATGTTGGTCAAGAAGATGTTGCCGGTTGGCCGAACGACCCGAACCTGATCCTGAATATGAAGGGCGACCTGAAAATCGTCGCGCCAGTTCTGACCGGCATAGCCGTTATCGGGCAGTACCGGATCGTTGAAGAAGATGCGCAGCCCATCGAAGTCAGCCCGCAGCCGATCCAGCACGATGATGTTCGGCGCGATCAGAAGGAAGTTGCGCGACAGGGTCGAGCCCGGCTCGTACAGCTTGTGGAAAAAGCTCCACGCCACGAGAAGCGAGAGAACTTTCGTTTTCCCCGCGCCCGTTGCCATTTTCACCACGTACCGGGGCCACGCCTCGTCGAACATGCTGGCGGACACCGCACCGGTCGCATCGAAGCGCATCAGGTCATGTTTGTCCCGCACCCCGCGCACATCGTGCAGCCAGATCACCGTTTCGACCGCCTCGCGCTGCGAGAAGTAGTAGCGGAACTGGGACTGAGTGCCGTCGGCCTGATCGACAAGGTGGGCGGTGTGAAACCACCATTGCAGCAGGGCAAGGGACGTGGGCGACGCGCCGACATAGCTGCTCGCCCGCCAGTCTTGAACCTCTCGCCGGATGTTGGCGACCAGCGGCGGGATCAGCTTGTCCTGTGCCGCGCCACGCAGCTCCTCAGCCGCCGGGAACCAGCGGACCTCAGGGTCCAGCACCTCATAGGGCGACGACGGAAATTCAGGATGGAGCGCCATTGCCGTCTATTTCTCCCCCAAACCCGGTCAGCGATTCGCTACCTAGCCGCAACTTCGCGGTTTTACATGGGACTTTGTCGAGCACCAAGCAAACGACGTGATGCGGCCCAGCCGCACAGTCGGGGCATCTGTGTTTAGGGAGCGAAGTCGGCAAGTAGCGCCCCTCTTCAGGTCATTGCTCGCGTGTCAGTTGCTGTTGTCGCAATCTCCGTATTGCCCTCAGTGCGCCAGGGTCGGCACCTTCTCGACATCTGCCAACGTTTCGTACCAGCGAGGGCGCTCAGCCTAAGGTGCCTGAGCGGCGAAGGCTGACAAGGGTCGACGTGTCCTCTCGACCCGCGCAACACCGTTTGCTTCTGGACCAAATCTCCGTCTTCCCTCACCCTCTGACGCTGAGACTATCGGACACCGCGGGTGGGGCTATGAAACCGAACATACTGACTATCCATGATCTCTTTCAGAAGGAGCGCCGCTACACGGTGCCCCTCTATCAGCGTTCCTATGTCTGGAATCGCCAGGATCAGTGGCAGCCGCTCTGGGAAGACATTGAACGTCAGGCCGAGGACTGCCTTTCGGCCCCTCCGAAGTTTACCGCTCGCCGCTCCCATTTCCTTGGCGCGATCGTTCTCAACGTCGAGAAAATCGTCGGTGGCGATGTCGCCCGCTCTGAGGTTATCGATGGCCAACAGCATATCACTACGCTTCAGCTCTTTCTCGCGGCTCTCAGAGACTACGCCATACTGATTGGATCGAGCCACGCCGGGAAACTCCAACGTCTCACCACAAACGAGGATGAAAAGCCGGATTCCGAAGGTCGGTTCAAAGTGTGGCCCACTAACGCGGATCGTGACGTGTTCGAAGCTGTGGTTACCTCTCAATCGCCTTCTGGCGTCATGCATGCCTTGGGCGCCACGAGCGCTGACGCGATGCCACGAGTCGCAGGCGCGTATATGTTTTTCAGCGACGCAGTAAGAGAGTTCATCGGGAGCGACTCCGATACGCTCGAAGCCAAAGACCACCGCATCTTCGGCTTGCTCCAGGCGTTACGCACCGCCCTGCAACTCGTTGTGATCGAACTCGAAGCCAGCGACGATCCGCAAGTCATTTTCGAAACTTTGAACGCGCGCGGGCAGCCCCTGCTGCCCTCAGATCTCATCCGGAATTATGTATTCCTGCAGGCGTCGAATAACGACGATCTCGACACTGACGAGCTGTACAATCAGTTCTGGCGCGATTTCGATGATCGACGCCTGGAAACGATCATCGACGGTGAGGATCGTTTTTGGCACGTCCTTGAACGACAGGGAAGATTGACGCGCCCTCGCATCGACTTGTTCATGTTCCACTACCTAGCGATGAAGACAGAGCGCGATCTGAATATCGGCCAGCTCTACCGAGAGTTCAGGGACTGGCGCGACGAGACTCCTGAACCGGTTCAAACTTTCCTGGCAGACCTCCGCGCCCATAGCCGTATTTTCGCGGACATCATCGCGCCCACGGCTCACGATCGGCCGGCGACGTTCGCCCGTCGACTCAAATCGCTCGACACAACTGCATACCCGGTGTTCATGTATTTGATGGCGCTACCCCGATCCTATCTGCCGGTCGCGACGCGCGATCAGATCCTTGAAGACCTAGAGTCCTGGATGGTCCGGCGGTTGGTCTGCCAGCTGACGAATAAGAACTACAATCGCTTCTTTCTGCAGCTGCTCAGCGCGATAAAGAAAGCGAGCAGCGCAACTGAGTTAGCGGTGGCTGTCAGAACCGAGCTTACCAGATCGACGGACCCGACGCTCAAATGGCCAGACGACGATGAATTCCGACGAGGTTGGCTATCTCGACCGATGTACGTGAAATCTCGGCCGGATCGCAGTAACATGCTGCTCAATGCCCTTGAGCAAAAAATTCGCACCAGCAAGAATGAGACGGTCGTTCTCGGTGGATCGTTGACGGTAGAGCATTATCTCCCGCAGAAGGGCGCGCTCAGCGATTACCCGTTCCCTGATCCGATGCCGAAGAATGCAATGGATGCGAACGACACGTTAGAAAGTTGCCGCGCTCGTCTCATCCACACGATGGGGAATCTGACCCTGCTTACCCAGGAACTGAATTCCTCGGTAAGCAACGGACCTTTTCCGCGAAAAGTCAGGCGATCGCTTCGGACAGCGACTTGCGTCTCAACGCGTGGCTTCGCGGAGGCCCGGTGGCGACCTGGTCGGAAACTGACATTCTGCGCCGCGGCGAAGAACTCTTCGAATCCGCACGCACCGTTTGGTCCTTTCCCGGCCGCGGCGACTGACGATTTCGCTCATCTCAAATCGATTGAAGTGAAGTGACGTCACGTTTCGCCGCCTCGCCTCTGGGCGGGGCTGCTTACTCGGAGCCGCAAAGCCGCGCGAGGGGGTTCCTCCGCGCCCAGCGGCCCCTCGCGCGGCTTTGCGGCGAGTCATTCGGCCCCGCCGGGGGCTGCTTCCTTGGTGAGCGGTGAGCGCAGGCGGCAGACACGGCCGTCGCCGTGTCCCCTGCCCTAGTTGCGGACCAGCGCGATCGCAGTCCGCGTCGCGTGCGCACCGGTTGCGGCGGTACGTGGCGCCACGATCCACAGAAGCTGAAAGCTCGCCGCGAAACCTGTGCTTGCATCAGGAAAACCCCGCCACATCTATGGAATTCGGGGGCGGCAGAAGTGCGCAAGAACACGAGTCGTGTTTCTTGATTCGTTCCGGCACTTTATGCTATAATCACAACATATAGGGGCGGGACCACTCGACCCCACACAAAATGTAGACCTCTCCTCCCTCCTTCCTAGGCTAAAGAATGTATAAGAAATCGGCGGTTAGCCCCGCAAATGAACACGAACTCCCCACCGGCATCCATCGTCAGCGTCAACTCCCCGATCCCTCTCTCGATCTTCTGTGGGACTCCATCATTCTGGATCCGTCCTTTAAGGATCGGTTGTTGAATCAGGCTGTCGTCAACTTCCGTGTACGCAAGGAAGTCGATCGCAGCGTCCTTCCGATGCATGGCGTCATCCTGCTGACTGGTGAGCCCGGGACCGGCAAGACCTCGCTCGCCAAGGCTCTGGCTAACAAAATCGCCAACGCATTTCCCGGCTCCGGCTTTCAGCTCCTTGAAGTCGAGCCGCATTCGCTCACCAGCTCGTCAATGGGCAAAACGCAGCGGGCGGTATCCGAACTTTTCTCGCAAGCCATCGCGGAGTCGGCCTTCAGCAAACCGACGATCGTCCTTCTCGACGAAGTCGAAACGCTCGCGGCGGACCGGTCCAAGATGAGCATGGAGGCGAACCCCATAGATATCCATCGTGCGACCGACGCCGTGCTGGTGCAGCTGGATGCGCTCGCGGAGACTCATCCGAACCTGTTGTTCATCGCGACAAGCAATTTCCCGGAGGCGGTGGACAGCGCCTTCACGTCACGCGCCGACTTGGTCCTGCGAGTGCCGTTGCCAAATGAAGCAGCCTGCGCAGCTATTATGCGCTCCTGCCTTGAAGGCTTGGCGAAGGTTTATCCGGGTATCGGGCAACTGACCTCTCCCTCCGTCTTTAATCGCGTCGCCACTGAATGTGTGGGGCTGGATGGCCGAGCCATCCGGAAGATGGTCGCCAATGCTCTGGCCGTTCGCAAGGAAACCGCCATCGATCCGAACAAGCTGACCACCGAAGACTTGCTGACAGCGGCCAAGGCCGCCAAGGCAAACCGTGTGATGACGGGAGGGCGCAAATGAGCACCGTCGTCAGCCGCACTTTTGCGAGCGTACCCAAGCGCAGCGCGGCGTCCACCTGGGAGGCCATTGTCGATCTTCTGACAAAGGGCAAATCGGGATCCGCGCGCAACGAGTTGCTGGCCGTCACCGGTACTGCGGCGAGCCTGATCACCGATCAGGCGCCGAGGGATGCGGCGATTGTTGTCACCTGCGACGGTCCTCGCACGCGCATCTACTGCATCTATGACGACACGGCCCTCGAAGGCGATATGAACGAAGCCTCGCTTGGCTTCGACCCTTTGCAGGGCGACTGGGCAGTGTCTCTGCCCTGTCCGGCCGACGAGCTGGCGTGGGTCAACGGCGCCTTGAAGTCCCACAGCAGCCGCATCACCGCGCGTGACCAGGCCGAAACCATCAACGTCGATGACACTGTAGCGAAGGCTGCCGGCCCCCTCGTGTTGGATGTGAAGGGATTCCTCGGCCAATGACCAGCGTCACCGTCAACACCTATACGCATTCGGTCACCTACGTGGCCGACAACATCCTGAAGAGCATAAAGGACATCATCAAGCTGAGCGGCCTCAACCCTCAGAAGTTCGCCGAAAATTGGAACGTTACGCAGCGTGGGCTCGCAGCTTGGTTGCAGAGCAAGCATCTCCAGCGCGTCGTGTTGGAGATCTACAATCCCAATACCGGCGGCCTGATTATCCGGTGGGACCTTGATATCAACTACAACTACGGCACGGGCGACGGCCAGTTCTGGACGGACACTGACCAGCTTCAGTTCGCTATTCGGAAGGCCGGCGTGGCGCCGTCCGAAGCCTTGTACAGCCTGCTCGTTACGCGGCACCCCGGCTGGGCGGCGGTCGAAGGCTGGGGCAACACGTCCTTCCGCTCGACGGATGGTTTTGCGCGGCAAAGTCTGGGATCGACCATCGACCACAACGGCCTCGGCGCCAGCGCGGCTTACTGGAGGAAGGTCGGATGATCACGATCGACGAGGCCTTCCGGAAGTTCAAGAGCCGGCTGGAGCTGAACCAGAAGGAGCAGGACAACGCGTCGGCGCGCCACAAGGAGGTGCGCGAGTATATCGGCAAGCGTTTCGCCATTGCGGATGACTTCCTGACCGGGTCCTATCGCCGTAACACCAAGTCGAAGCCCCTGAAGGACATCGATATCTTCTTCGTGCTGAAGGAGTCGGAGCGCGGCAGATACCGCGAGAAGGCCCCGTCCGTTGTGCTGGAGGACTTCCGGAAGGAGATGGCGGCCAACTGGGGCGAGCACGCGGTGAAGAAGCAGGGCCGCTCTGTGGGCCTCGACTTCGGCGTCTACGTTGACCCTGAAACGGACAATACGGACTACCGCATCCTCAGCATCGATGCGGTCCCGGCGTTCAAATCCGGGGAAGACTACGAGATCCCCTGCACCGATAGCGGCAAATGGATCAAAACGAATCCGAAGATCCATGAAGAAAAGGCGGTCGCCGCGAACCAGGCCTATGCCAGCGAATGGAAGGGCATCGTCCGTATGCTGAAGTACTGGAACAACAACAAGAAGCATGGGCAAGACAAGCCGATTAAGCCTTCCTTCCTGATCGAAGTCATGGCGCTTCAGTGCCTCCATCCACCGTGGAGCAGTCAATTCGATCGCGAGTTCGAGGCGATCTTTTCGACCCTGGCAGACCGCATCACCGACGAGTGGAAGGATCCTGCTGGGCTTGGTCCGCCCATCAGCAATGGCATGGACGCGGCGCGCAAGCAGCGTGCGCGCACGATGTTGCAAGCAGCGGCCGCTGAAGCTCGCGTCGCGATCAATCACACCAAGGCCGGGCGCAACGGCGCCGCCCTCGACGCTTGGCGCGCGCTGTTTGGGCCGAAGTTCCCCCTGTCGTGACCATCCACACCGCAACCGAGACGACAGGTGACCTGAATGAGTAGCGCGGTGACAGCCCGTTGGCACGGTGACGACTATCAGGCCCGCGTCTTCTGGGAGATGGCGCTTGGCCTGCTTCGACCGAACTCGCCAATCAAGAGCGTTACGTTCGAGGCGGATGGGCCAAAGGCCTTCGACGACGTTGTTGTTTATTATGATCCGCCGATACCGCGCTCAGCTGCCGTCCGCATCAAGGCGGACCACATGCAGGTAAAATGGCATGTCGGCAGCGCCGGCCGATTTGGGTTTGCTGACCTCGTGGACCCGGCCTTCATCGGGGCCACGGCCGTTTCGCTCCTACAGCGCCTCAGGGACGCAGTTCAGAAGGCGGGAGATGGCGCATGCTTCACGTTTTACACCACCGACCGCATCGCCGACGGCGACACGCTGGGTGAGTTGGTGACAAACAACGACCGAACGCTGTTGCTGGATAGATTGCTGGACGGGACCACGGATGCTAGCCGCATGGGTAAGGTTCGTGCTTTGTGGCGGAACCACCTCGGGCTTGCGTCAGACGAAGACCTGCGGCCGATCCTGGCGAATTTCCGTATTATGGATGGTTCGCTACCGCTCGATCGGCTGAAGGGGAATGTCGTCGTCAGCGGCGCGGCAGCTGGTGTTACCTTCGACGAGACGACATCCGATTTCCGTCCCGACCAGCTCGCGCGGCAACTCAAGGTCCGCAAGATCAATCGCCTCGATCGGGCGACTCTGCTCAGCTTCCTTCACGATGAAGGTATTCCGGTTCAGTCCGTAGTCGCCGGCGACGAATTCCACCCGATCGCGATCCGCAGTTTCATCAGCTCCGCTGCCGATATTCTTGACGCCGCCGCCGACGATACCTTGCTGCTGACAGATCAATTCAAGGACCGCTACCTCAAGCCGGAGTTCGAGTGGCGGCGCGATGTCGAGCCACGGATTGTCGAGTTTTTGCGCTCCAAGGTGAAAGTGTCACCCCAGCTAAGGCTCGTTATCGACGGGCATGCGTCAATGGCGTGGCTAGCGGGCAAGGTCTACGACGTCAAATCCAGCGTTAACGTCGAACTGATGCAAAAGGGACGACCGAAGCCACGCCGCTGGCGCGCTGACGACGGCGCGTCCGGCCAGCCGATGAGCGTGAGGTTGGAACTCATTGGCGAGGGCGAGGCCATCGCCGTTGCCATTGGCGTCGCCCAGGATGTGGGTTCGGCCGTTGCATCGTTTGTCAAAGCCCGCTTGCCGGAGGTTGGGCGCATCCTTCACTTCGCGCCCGCTACGGGACTTGGTCATCAAGCCGTTCAAGGCGGGGGTCACGCCGTCGCGCTTGCTGAACAAATTGCTCGGGAAGTACGGAAAGAGAAATCTGACAATCTCCGTGCGCAGGTGCACATCTTCGCGGCCTGCCCGAATGCCCTTCTTTTCTACCTCGGGCAGAACCATCAGAGCTATGCGCCCTCGACGATGTACGAATTCGATTTCGACCTGAAGGGCAATGGTACGTATACGCCATCGTTCTAGCACGTTGGTATTGGCGTATTGGTGCGTCGGTGTGGAGCCTCAGCGATCGTCACCCGAAGGGCGAAGACGCGCCCTGGCGCGGCTTCGGGCGCCCCGCGCCTAGAGCGCGGGCCGAAGGCGAGGCCCTGTCCCTCAAACCCAAGTCAAAACCATCGGCGACGCCCCTGCGCCTGGACGTTGGCACTTTTTGATTTCTGCCGACGCTTCGTACCAGCCAGGTGGTCAACCATGGGCCAACCGACCTTTTCCAGACACCCAATCACCGGGAGGATCGGTACAATTCCTCGGACAAGAGGCCCAACCTCCAAGGTTTCGCATCATCCCTCACACTGACCTGCCGCCGATAGACGTAATCTCCCGCCGGTCGCGAGGTGTGGTTTAAACGAAAACCATCTATTTTCCGCTAGTTACCCGGTCATCTGGACAAACTTACGCCAGCCATTTTGCATGTTTTTTTAACAACATTTCTTGCATACTGACCCCTCGCGCACTAGGTTCACGGACGAAGGAGCGTGCGATGTCAGCGCTAGACGACCTCAAGAAACGCCTCCGGCCTGGACAGGCCTACCGCCGCAAGGATCTTGCGCAGTGGTCGAACGCTGTTGATCGGCACCTCCAGCAACTGCTCGATGAAGGCCGTCTCAAGAAGGTTTCCGGCGGGGTCTACATGGCGCCGCGCAAGACGCGCTTTGGCGCGGCGCCCGCAGCGCCTGAAGAGCTGGTCGGCTCTTTCCTGCGCGATGACCGGTTCCTGCTGGTGTCGCCCAACGCCTATAACGGATTGGGCGTGGGAACGACGCAGCTTTACAACACGCCGGTCGTCTACAACCATAAGCGGCATGGAGAGTTCGAGCTCAATGGACGCGCCTATGATTTTCGTCGCCGCGCATCATTTCCCAAAAGCGTCAGCGAGGAGTTTCTGCTTGTCGACCTGCTGCACAACCTGAACAGGCTGGCGGAAGACCAAGGCGCCGTTCGCGAGCGAGCCCTGGCGCGAGCCGGGCAGATGGATCGCAAGCGCCTGACCAAGGCGGTCTACGACTACGACTCGGCCAGGGTTCGCAAGCTTCTGGACCCTCTCCTCAAGGGCGATGAAGCGAGACAAGCTGCATGACCTTCCTCCACGAGCAATCCGACTTTGGCGACCTGCTCGCTGTCGTCGGCGACGCCCTCAAAATCGATCCGGGGCTCGTGGAGAAGGACTATTGGCTCATGCATACCCTCTGGGGACTGCAGCAACTCGGCTACAGCTTCGAACTGAAAGGCGGCACGTCCTTGTCGAAAGGCTTCGGCCTCATCCACCGGTTCTCCGAGGACATCGATATCCATATAGATCCTCCCGCGGGGCTGCTGGTCGGCGGCAATCACAACAAGCCGCAGCACATCGCGGCGCGTATCGCCTTCTACGATGACCTGGCCGCCAAGATCAAAATCGCCGGCATAGCAAAAGTCGAACGCGACACTGCCTTTGACGACGCCAAGGGCCGCAGCGGCGGCATCCGCCTCATCTACAAGCCATCCAAAGCTACGCCAGCCGGCGTGAAGGAAGGCGTCCTGCTGGAGGCGGGCTTTGACCAGGTCGCGCCGAACCGCGCGTGCAACATCTCGTCCTGGGCCTATGACCACGCAATTACGAGCGGCGTCAAAAAACTTACCGACAACCGCGCCTTGAACGTCGCCTGCTATGAGCCGGGCTATACGCTCGTCGAAAAGCTCCAGACGGTCTCGACGAAATACCGGCAACAGCAGGAAGCAGGTGGCATGCCGACAAACTTCATGCGGCACTACTACGACATCTACTGCCTGCTCTCAGACCCAACCGTGCAAGCCTTCATCGGAACCGATGCCTATCTGAAGCACAAGGACGACCGCTTTCGGGCGCAGGACGACAAGGACATCACCAAGAATGAGGCCTTTCTCCTGAGCGACCCGACAGTGCGCGCGGTCTACGCCGCCGAGTACGCCTCCACATCCGCTCTCTACTACAACGGCCAACCGCCCTTTGCCGACCTTCTCGCACGCATCAAGGAGAACGCTGCGCGCCTGTGAGTCTTACGGGGGGAGCGGTCGCGACCGACCAAGGCGACAGCGCGCCAACTTTAGTTTGATAGTCGAACCGCAGCACACGAGGGATCAAGACTGCGTCGAGGCCTGGCCGAGTGACGCGGCCGAGATCATCGCCCGGAACTCCCGATTTTTTGGCAAAGGCATCGGTGATGACACGCAAAATTCCTCTGTCCTGCGTACTAGTGGTAGTCAGAATTATCAGTTCCTTCGCTTTGGCGCCCTGCGCTGTGACCGGACCGGCAAGTCCGGTGAGCGCCAACAAAAGGGCAAGGCCGAGCCAGCGGACAACGTGGGCCATACGGCAACTCCTCTTCAGTCTCGCGTTCGCCAAACTCCAGTCACCACCGGATCAGCCCGTTATGTTTGCACAAACGTAACGGGCTGCACAATCCGGCCGAGGCAAGCTGACTGCTCCAAAGATGGAATTCGGCGCAGAGAAGTGCCGCTCAACTGGCGCACGGAAAGACAAGCGAGAACACAGCGCCGGCGCCAGAGTTGTCTGTTACGGTAACATTGCCGCCGTGCGCTTTCATGATTGCGAGAACGATGGCGAGCCCGAGTCCGGCCCCGCCGGCCTTGGCGTTCTTACCTCGCCAGAAACGCTCGAAGATGCGTTCGCGATCGTCATGGCTAATGCCCGGACCCTGGTCGGCAACGCCGAGAACTCCGGAGCTCTCGACACGCACGACGATCTCCGTCTCTTCCGGCGAATGTGCGAGCGCGTTTTCAATCAGATTTCTGAGCGCATCCTCGATCGCATGCCTGTTTCCTTTGACGGCAACTGGCACGTCGGCGCCGAGCAGGGAAACCGGCCGATGCATGGCGATGGCCAAGGGCGCCATGGCGGCCACGACCGATTCGGCTGCCTCATTGAGATCGACGGTCCCGGAAACGTCGAGCGCGATCGCATCGAGCCGAGCGACCCGAAGCAGTTGCTCGACCAGACGGTTCATGCGCGCCACGTCGTCCTTCAGCTTGGTGATCTCTTCGCTCGGCGCCATGCTGTCGAGCGCCGCGGTCAGAATGGCGAGTGGCGTCCGCAACTCGTGCGCGGCGTTGGCGGTGAAGGCGCGCTGCACGGCAAAGCCCTTGTCGAGCCGATCGAGCGCCCTATTCATCGCGGCGACCAGGGGAGCGATCTCCGTTGGAATGTCCTGCTCCGGAAGTCGCACGGCAGTGGTGGATGGGCCAATCTCGGCCGCAATCTGTGAGGCGCGGGTTACCGGGGCCAGACCGCTGCGGATCGCCAACACGCCGGCAACCAGGGTGAGCACCACTATGACGGGAACGATCCAGGCAATATCCAATGCGAACTCATCAATCACGGACTCGACCATGGCATGGGCGCCGCCGGCTTGGGCGACCGAGATCGAGAGCGGTCCGGCCGCGCTGTCCTCGGCGATACTGAGCCCGTAGTACTCCCCCGAAGACGGACCATTCCCATTGAACCGGAACCAGTTGGGTTCATCGTTGGCCAACGGCCAATCGGCGACGCGCTCGCCGAAGGTCTGCGGCTCGGCGGCGACCACCCGTCCGTCAGCGGTCCGGATCGCGAATGCATCCGCGCCGGCGGACGACGCATAGGCCGCAGCGAGAGAGGGCGACAGATCGACACGAGGAGCGCCTGTGTTGTCTAGAACCACGGCGCGCGCGAGATCGGAGGCGCGTTGATTCAACTCGCGGTCATTGAGAGCATCAGCGACATCGTAGGCGCGATAAACCAAGGCGCCGATGACGACGGCGGTGGCCACCAGATAGACGAGCGCTAGCCGCAGAGCCAGGCGGAGTTGGAGCGAACGGGACCAAGGCGCACCCATCACCTAATTTCCGCAAGAAGATAGCCTACGCCGCGAACGGTATGAATTTCGGCGCTGGCGCCGGCGTCCTGCAACTTGCGGCGCAGATGATGCACGTGCACCGGGATGGCGTTCGATTCGAGTTCGTCGTCGATGCCGTAGAGCTTCTCTTCCAGGACGGCCTTGGGGATGACGCGCCCGAGCCGGCGCATCAAATGCTCGAGGATGGCGCTCTCGCGCCGTGGCAAGGAAAGCGAGGTCTCCCCAACGCAGACGTCGCGACCGATTGTGTCGAACACGATGTTCCCGGACTTGAGGAGGACGCCAAGCGCGCCCCCCGGCCGTCGCAGAAGCGCCTTCGTGCGCGCAACGAGTTCGCTCATCGCGAACGGCTTGACCAGGTAGTCGTCAGCGCCAGTATCCAGGCCAAGAACACGGTCCTCGACCGCATCGCGCGCAGTGAGCAGAAGGACAGGAACGCGATTGCCGCTGGCGCGCAGTTCGCTCAGCAAGCTTATCCCGTCACCATCCGGAAGGCCGAGATCTAGGATAGCGGCGTCGTAGCCCGTCACCGACAGGACATCCCGTGCATCGGCGCAAAGACGCACCGCGTCGACAGCAAAGCCAGCGGCTTCGAGCCCATGCTTCAGGAGCTCCGCGATCCGTACTTCGTCTTCGACAATGAGCAGCCGCACAGACGCCTTTACCTGTTTCGCGCCGACCAGCGGCCGGACTCCGCGAGCCATCGATTTCATCGTGGGAAGTTTAAGGCTGTATTAGGCCGCCTCCTCGGCTATGACAAACTAAAGGAAGCCCTCGTCCCTAAAACTGCCTTAAACCAGCCATCGCAAACCTCAACAGGGTTGCTGGGGGCAGCAATTCAGGGAGCCGGCTGATGATCTTACTATGTAACCGATCGGTGTTGGGCTGTGCCCTGCGATCAATGGCGGCTACAGCATGCCTTGCTGTCGTCCTGGCCGCCCCGGCGCTTGGTCAGACCAATAGGTGGCAAGATGTTGCTCAGGCGCTCGGCAAATCCGGGACAGAGATGCCCGGAGGCGTCTATCGCATCGGGCTGCCGCGCAGCGACTTGAAGGTGACGCTCGATGGCGTCGCGCTGAAGCCTTCGCTAGCGCTTGGCTCCTGGCTGGGTTTTGCTCCGATGGGCAATCAGACCATGGTGATGGGCGATTTGGTTCTGACCGAAACTGAAATCAGTCCGGTGATGAAAAAACTCGAACAGGGCAACATCCAGATCACCGCAATTCATAATCATCTGCTTCGTGCAAGACCGGCCACTCTCTACATGCATATCTATGGGCAAGGAGACGCGGTGACGCTCGCGCGAGCGCTGCACGACGCAATTGCCTTGAGCAAGACGCCGCTGATGGCGCCACCCGCCGCGGCATCGACACTCGATCTCGACACGGCCGCTATCGATCGCTCGCTTGCCGGCGAAGGCAGGATCAACGGCGGGGTCTACCAGGTCAGCATTCCTCGCGCAGAACCGGTCACCGAAGGCGGAATGCCCGTGCCCGCCGCTCTTGGCTCCGCCATAGCGATAAACTTCCAGCCTACAGGCAAGGGCAAGGCCGCCATTACCGGTGATTTCGTTCTCACCGCAGCCGAGGTCAACCCTGTTCTGCGCGAACTGCGCGAGCATGGGATCGAGGTGACGGCATTGCACAACCACATGCTCAACGATGAACCGCGTCTGTTTTTCATGCACTTCTGGGCGAACGACGATCTTGGAAAACTGCTCGACGGATTGCACGCAGCGCTCGCCAGAGTTGCTTTGACCAAGTAGTACAAATTTTGGACGCGACCCGCGGGAATTCCACCAAAGGACAGGAAAAATCATGACCGCAGAAATTGACCGCCGCACCGCAATCGCAGTCGCCCTTGCGGCCGGGACAGCGCTGGCGTCCGCAGGCTCCGCCATGGCGCAGCAGACGGGAGCGGCAGAGCGCGCCAAAGGCTATCAGCCGAAACCGCTGCCGTTCGATCCCAAGACGATACCGGGCCTGTCGGAAAAGCTCCTCGTCAGCCACCACGACAACAACTATGTCGGCGCCGTGACACGGCTCGGCGCCATCGAAGCGGAAGTTGGCAAGCTCGATCCTGCGGCTGCCCCCGGATTCATGTTCAACGGGTTGAAGCGCGAGGAACTGCTCGCGATGAACTCGATGATCCTGCACGAGCTCTACTTCGCCTCGCTCGGCAAGGGCGGCAGCAAGCCCGGCGCTATGCTGGCGAAGCAGATCGAGACGGATTTCGGCAGCCAGCAGAAATGGCGCGATCAGTTCGTCGCAATGGGCAAGGCGCTCGGCGGCGGGTCGGGTTGGGTGTTGCTGAGCTGGTCGCCGCGCGCAGGCAAGCTGGTCAACCAGTGGGCCTTCGATCACACCATGACCATCGCCGACGGCCAGGCGATGATCGCGCTCGACATGTATGAGCACGCCTATCACATGGATTTCGGCGCCAAGGCCGCCGCCTATGTCGATGCCTATATGGGCGCGCTGGACTGGGCCAACGCGGATCAGATGTTCGCGAAGGCCGGCGCCAAACCAACTTGAAATGAGGCTTCGCCATGAAAAACCTTCCCCTCATCGCTCTTGCTTTCGCGCTCGGCATAGCCTGCAGTCCTGTCGCGCCGACGGCATCCTCAGATGCACCTCCCGCGGCGCCAGACGAGGTTGTCGCTCCAGCCGGGCCACAGGAAACGGGCCAACCCTCCGCAGGTTCTACGCAAATGAATTGGACACGCACGTTCGATGAAGACGTGGTGGATGCACCCCCGCCCGGCTTCCTGTTCGGCCGCACCGGCGGCGGCCGTCCCGGGCAATGGCTTGTCCGCGCCGACAGCAGCGCGCCGAGCGGGGCAAACGTGCTGGCGCAGCTGGACACAGACGCCACCAACAACCGCTTCCCTGTCGCGGTGCTCGATGCGCCAAGCCTGCGTGACGTACGTGTCAGCGTCCGGTGCAAGGCCGTGTCCGGCAAGGTGGACCAGGCGTGCGGCCTGGTCGCCCGCTATCGCGACGAGGACAACTACTTCGTGACGCGCGCCAATGCGCTCGAAGACAATGTCCGGCTCTATGTCGTGAAGAATGGCAACCGGCGCGAGATCGCGAGCTGGAGCGGCAAGGTTACGCCCAATGCCTGGCACGCCCTTCAGTTGGAGGTCCAAGGTGATCAGCTGCAGGTCACCTGGGACGGACAGCGCGTGATCGATCATCGCGACCGGACATTTGCAGACGCTGGACGCGTCGGGGTTTGGACCAAGGCCGACTCGGTGACGTATTTTGACGATCTGCGTGTGGACCCGCTTTGATGGCCGTTAGCCTTCCAGCACATCCACCCGCGTTCGGGAGGATGCCATGAACCGACGCAGCCTGCTTGCGCTCTCCGGCGCCGCTGTAGTGGCGCCGCTGGGCCTTGCGGGTTGTTCGCAGTCAACTCAAGACGTCGTTGCCTACACATCCGTCGATCAGGTCTTTTCGGAGCCGGTGTTCCAGGCTTTTGAACGCCAGTCCGGCATCCGGGTCCGTGCAGTCTACGACACGGAAGAGACCAAGAGCACCGGCGTCCTCAACCGCCTGATCGCCGAGGCGCAAAACCCACAGGCGGACGTGTTCTGGTCGGGCGATCCGGTGCGCCCGTTCCAGCTCATCCGGCGGAATCTCGTCGAACCTTATGTGTCGCCGCAGAGCGCTGGCCTGCCCGATGCTTTCAAAGCGGCCGACGGGGCCTGGACCGGGTTTGCGGCGCGCGCGCGTGTCTTGCTGGTGAACAAGGAGCGCGTTCCCGAGAGCGAGACGCCGCGAGGCCTTAGAGACCTGGCCGCTGCCCGCTGGCGCGGCCAGACCGCTATCGCGAACCCGCTCTTTGGTACGACCACCATGCACGTCGCGGCGCTCGCCTCCGCTTGGGGGGAGGAGGCCATGCGCGCGTTCCTGATGGAACTCAAGACCAACGAAGCGCACATCGCCAGCAGCAATGGCGAAGTGAAGCGGCTGGTGGTCGCGGGCGAAGTCGCCTTCGGCCTCACCGATACGGACGATGCGAACGAAGCACTAAGAGCAGGAGCGAGCGTCTCTGTCGTCTATCCGGACCAAGACGATCTTGGCGTGCTCGTCATGCCCACCTCCGTCATGCTGATGCGTGGCGCGCCGCGCTCGACCACTGGGCGAGCGCTTGTCGATCATCTTTTGTCGGCCGAGGTCGAACGCCAGATGGCCGAAAGCGCGGCGCACATGCCCCTGCGCCCAGGCGTTCCGACACCGCCGAACGTGCGCCCCGTGTCGGACTTGCGCGCCATGCAAGTCGATTATGCAAGCGTGGCCGATCAGATCGAGGCGCAACAGGACTGGCTGCGCCGATGGGTCGGCCTTTGATTGCGGCGCGCCGTCGCTGGGAGGCGCAGGTATTCGTCGCGGGCGCGGCGGCCGTCGTGCTTGTCGCGGTGGTCCCGCCGCTCGTCGCGACGTTTGGCCAAATCACCGACGCCAAGGACATGTTCGCGCCTTTCGCAACAGGTCAGACTTGGGGGCTCTTGCTGCGCTCGCTCGCGCTTTCAGGAGTCGTAACGGCGCTCGCGCTTGGAGTCGGCGTTCCGCTTGGAATACTGTTCGCGCGCGCGCAGTTTCCCTTTCAAGGTATTTTGCTCGTCGCGCATCTCTCTGTCTTCTTTTTGTCGCCCTTCTTGCCGACGCTGGGCTGGTTTCATCTGTTCGGACGCGAGGGCTATCTTGGCGGGCCTGGGTCGGCCCAGATTCTGTTCAGCGACCTGGGCTGCGTACTCACGCTGACCGGCTGCTTTCTTCCTGCGGTGACAGCGCTCACCGCCATCGGCGCGCGTGGCGTGGACGCGTCGCTTGAGGAAGCCGCGCGCATCGCCGGCGGCCCTTGGCGCGCAGCCGCCTTCGTCGTCGTACCCTCTGCCGCGCCGGCGATCGCGCTTGCTGGAATCATCGTCTTTGTGCTCGCTTTCTCGGAGCTCGGCACACCCATGTTTCTTCGTGTGGACGTCTATCCGGCGCTGGTGTTCTCCCGTTTGGGCGGCATGGATTTCGCACCGGGCGAGGCTGCGGCGCTGGCGCTGCCGCTCGTGGCGCTGACGGCCGCACTGGCTTGGTTCGAGCAACGCCTCGCCGGCAGGCGCGCCATCGCGGCGCTTGGCGGCGGCCTTCGTGCCCGCGCGCCGCTCTTCGCCTTTCGCCCATGGATGCTTGGCGTCGGCCTCGTTGCCGCAATCACCTCGATAGCGCCCATTGCAACACTGCTCGTCCATGGGGCCTTGAATGGCGGTTTCACGGAGGCGTCGCGCTGGATTGGCGACGCACCGGTGAACAGCTTGCTGGCGAGCTCGCTTGCCGCCGCGCTGATGACGGCGGCGGGCGTCGTGCTCGGCTTCTCGCTGGCGCATGGGCAAGCGATCGGGCGATGGCTAGACCCTGTTGCCGCCCTCGCATTCATTTTGCCGGCGGCCATCCTCGGCGTCGGCATCGCCTTCGCCTGGAATCATGCAGCGACCAATTGGCTCTATTCGAGTGCCGGCATTCTGATTGTCGCCTATGTCGCCCGCTACAGCGTACTGGCGACGCGCACGATCGCCGCCGCTATGGCGCAGTTGCCGCGTTCGCTCGACGATGCGGCCCGAACGATCGGGGCAGGATATCTCGCAAGACTTTGGCTTCATCTTGGAATGGCGCCGCGCTCCGTATTCGGGGCGTTCGCGCTCGCGCTCGTCTTCAGCCTCCGCGATCTCGAGACCGCCGTCCTGCTCTACCCGCCCGGCGGCGAGCCTCTCACCGCGCGCATCTTCACGCTGGAGGCAAACGGGCCGCCGGGCGTCGTCTCCGCGCTCGCGGGCCTGCATGTGCTCATCACTTTCGCCGCCGCCGGCGTGGGCTGGCTTCTGCTGCGTCCAAGGAGCAGCGCATGATCGAAATGCGCGATGTCGGCGTCCGCCGTGGAGAGACCGCCATCTTGGAACGCGTGAGCTTCTCGATCGGCGATGAAGTCGTCGCTCTGGCGGGGCCGTCGGGCTCGGGAAAGACGACGCTGCTGCGTGCATTGCTCGGACTTGAAACGCCTTCGGAAGGCGAAGTCAGGATCGGCGGGCGTCTGATGAGCACGCCCGGCCGGTCGCTCGTCCCGCCCGAGGATCGCAATGTCGCCATGGTGTTCCAAGACCTGGCGCTGTGGCCACATCTTTCTGCGCACGGCAATCTCGCTTTCGGTCTTAGAGCGCGCGGCGTCGCCAAGGACGAGCGCGAGCGTCGGATCGCAGTCGCCCTCACCAGCGTCGGCCTCGACGGCAAGGGCGGCAAACGCCCCGGTGAGCTTTCCGGCGGCGAGCGCCAGCGCGTCGCCATCGCCCGCGCCCTCGTGCTCGATCCGGCCGCACTTCTTCTCGACGAGCCGTTCGCCAGTCTCGACATCCTGCTGAAGCAGGAGATCATCACGCTGTTGGCGCGCCTGTTCAAGGAACGGCGCGTTCCGACCATAGTGGTGACGCACGATCCCCGCGACGCCGCCCTGCTCGCAGAACGCGTCATGATCATCGAGGGGCGCCGCATCGCGCAGCAAGGAACGCTTGCAGACCTTGCGCGCGAGCCGGCGACGCCATTTGCCGAGGCGTTCGCGCGCGGGGCGCGCCGGGACTTGTGAAGCGCCAAGCGCGCCCTGCAACAACACGCTTCGGTCTTGCCCGCGTCAGAATCCTGCGGTCAGCCCGAGCGTGATCGTCCAATCAGCGGACGCACTTGTGAGGCCGTGGCGAGCGGCCACGTCGAGCTGAATTGACGAACCTTCCGGCTGGTAGATAACGCCCATCAGGACCGAGCGCTCCGGACTTGCGCCGTCGGCGTGCTCGCCAGCGATCTCCGTCGCAAGCGTGAGCGCGCTTGACATCGGAAGTTCTCCGATCACGCCCCATGTCCAGAACCTGTCACCGGCACGGTCAATGCCGCCGCCGAGATTGGCATGGATGGCGATGCCTTCGAGGTTCCCACTGGCAATGAAGAGAGCCTTGCCGCCAAGGCGGTCTTCATCGGCGCTGTTCAAAGGCAAGAGCGCGCCAGCTTCCAGCGCAAAACTCACGCCCGTCCGGCCTTGAAGGGCGCCCTCGGCCAGAAGCAATTTGACGAAAAGTCCTGGTTCAGCGATCTCCCAGGACTCGTCGGCGGATTTCTCAAGATCAAACTCGCCAACAAGCTCAAGACGATCGCTCAAACCGTAGTTCAGCACGATGCTCGGGGCGACATAGGTCGATTCATGCGACATGCGCTCGACAATGAGAAGGCCCACTTCGAGTTCAAATTCTCTAGCCCGTACTACGTCAGCGTCGGTTGACTTGTATGGCCGCAAAGCAAACGCCACATCGGGGAAAACGCACGTCGAAGCCAGGGCGACCGCGCCTGCCAACTGCTTTGCTTGCCTGACGCCAAAGCGTCGCCGACCGGTTATCGGCGCCGGTGAGCGGCCGCCGTCGATCCCCTCGAATTTGGCGCTCCGGTGGGTGGGTGTGCTGTGCATCGGAGCTGCAGGATAGGATGCGCACCGGTTGCTCGCCAATCCGAATCTTGAGTTACCGGCCGCCACCGCAGCCTGTGCCCTCGCCGGACTGACGCGCCTCTTCATCGGTTAACTGGTTCGTGAGTCAAGCGGACTGCAGCAGGACCGCTATCCCTTCCGGTGTTGGCCCAACCGCGTATTCGCCAACTATCTCATCGCGTACCATGTCGATCGCCGAGACCGTGCCTCGTCCGGTATTCGTGATGAACAGCAGGCCATGCGCCGCCGAAAAGGCAACGCCGTGCGATCCGGCGGTCGATCCAATTGGAATGGTCGAGATGACCTTTCGCGAAGCCAAATCGATCTTCTGCACGGTTCCTGCCCCGTCGTTAGCAACATACGCGGATTGCTGATCGGGCGTGACGGTGACCTGGACGGGTCCGGCGTCTGTCTTCACTACGCCGTCGAGCTTTCCCGCAGCCGCATCGATGACCGCGACCTCGTTGGCATTGTGGCACGCAACCAGGACGAGGCGCCCGTCCCGTGTTGCACTTGCTCCGAGAGGACCGATGCCGGTTGGAATATGACCTGCCATGCTGCCGGAGGCGCGGTCGATGACAGCAACTGATGCTCCGCCAAAATTTGTGACATAGAGCCGATCGCCGACGACTATCGGAAAGTGAGGCATATGTCCGACGGCAAGTTTGCGTCGCAAGGCATGTGTCGCAGCGTCGACCTCGGCAATCGCGTTCTCGAATTCAAGCGTCACATAGGCGGTCACCCCATCGGGGCTGAAATAGGTGTGGCGAGGTCCGGCGCCGACGGAAATGGTGGCGACCACGGAGTCTTTCGAAGTATCGATCACCGAAACCGTGCCGTTGTTGTTGTTGGCGACCCACGCAGCCTTTTTGTCGGGACTGAGGAACACGTTGTGATTGTGGATGCCCACGGGGATGGTTCTGACGGTCTCGCCGCGTGCCAGATCCACAACGTGAATCGCTCCGCCGAACCAGGAGGTGACATAGAGCTTTCCCTCCGCTTCGGGAATGCGCCTGGCGGGTGGCGATGAAATGCAACCCGAAAGTGCCGAAAGGGCTGCTCCCACACCAAACGAGGCTAACGCAGTTCGGCGATCGACAACGACGGACATGGTGGCCACCAAAAAAAGCACTCTTGAAGAGTGACCTACGTCGCGAAGGCTGTTCTTGATCCAGATCAGACCGACACGACATGCGCATGCGGAATCAGGCCAGTTCAGTCGTTGAGGACCTGATTTCGTCGGGCCGACACGTCTGCGCTGCTTGCTTGTTCTATTTGAGAATCGGGACGTTCGTTTTCATTGAACCTTTGATCGCCGACAAATTGGCGCTCACGTCCGAGACGGCGTTCGCGAGGAAATAAGTGGGGAGCTAACCGCTCAAAAGGAGGCCGTCACGTCGAACGCGGCGTAGAGTGTGTCATCCGAGCGTGGAGCGTTGGGTGCGTTCTTCAGGAAATCGCCCTTCGCCAGATAAACGAGATTGGTTTCCAACCGAAACGTTTGCGGCACGAGCCAGTAACGGATGCGACGGCGCGTATTGCATTCCAAATTGACTTTTTTAATGTGCATATGAGCGATGCTCATGGGTGGGCTTATCGGGACCCTGGACGCCGCTGGCACTGAGTTCGGTGCGAGCCTTCGAGGCAGCAGCGCGGCTATCGAGCTTTACCCGGCCCGCTGAGGAACTGAATGTCACCCGGAGCGCCATGAGCCATGGCGTGCGTGAGCTGCAGACACGCTTTGCAACCTCGCTCCTCCGCGCCAGCCGCACGCTCGCGCTGACAGAAGCTGGTCGCGCCTAACTGCCCTTGGCCGCCGAGGCTGCTCGTCGAGAACAGCATCTCGATCAACGCTCTACACAATCACGTGCTAGCGCTCACGCCGACAGCGTCCGCGTCTTCGAACGGTCACGGCTGGTCATCGCTGCCGATGGTGGCGGCCGCCGTGATCGACCGAGCTGTGCTGAAGCGCCCGGGCAAGCGGTCCCTGGCCGCTAAAACTGCCTTAAACTGCGGGGCGCATGTCACCTGTGAAGGCGCGAGCGCCTCCCGCCAGCCCAGCGGCGGTCAAACCTCGAGGAGAGACCGGTGTCGACTATGAAACTCTCGAACAGGATTGACCGCCGCTGGGCTGGCGGGA
>Ga0116156_10000957_pt1 | contig 29311 bp, 27 predicted proteins | sample AD_UKC045_MetaG_FD_89891 | JGI IMG/M metagenome (GOLD analysis project Ga0116156, IMG submission 89891) | Active sludge microbial communities of municipal wastewater-treating anaerobic digesters from USA - AD_UKC045_MetaG | ecosystem: Engineered > Bioreactor > Anaerobic > Digestate | place: USA...
CAAATCGTTGCGTTTTCTCGCCGCCCGTTCAATTCCCCGGTTATTTAAAGAATGGGATTTTATGATTGACTATTAAAAAACTTCGAGAATACGAAGTTTTTTTGGTAGCCCGTAGGGGAATTGAACCCCTGTTTTCACCGTGAGAGGGTGACGTCCTAGCCCCTAGACGAACGGGCCACGTAACCAAGACCGGCTTTTCTGTGATTTGCCCGCCTTACGTTATCTGTTTTGCCATTCAGGAGATTGCCTGACCAGCAGTTCCGGCGCTTTGAGAGGATCGGCCATTAACTCCTTGGTTATCTTTTCCATGCGCGAACCCTGTGATCCTTTTATCAGCACCACATCTCCTTTTTTAAGCACCTGCTGTTGAATATACAGACCGGCTTCAGAACTGTTTTCAAAATACACGACTTTATCCCTTGGCAAGCCGGAATTAACCGCCGAATCACCAATGATACGCGCCAGTTTACCACAACAAACCAAAAAGTCAATATTATTGACGGCCGCCCAGCGCCCCACTTCACGATGCTCTTTTTCAGCCAAATCTCCCAATTCCAGCATTTCACCCAAAACAGCGATCCTTTTGGAGCCAGGCTCCACCGGAAACTTGGATAACTCGTGTACCGCCTTTTTCATGGCCTGCGGCTGTGCGTTATAGCTGTCATCGAGCAACATGGTATTTTTTACGCCCGGAACCAGCCGGCTCCTGCCGGGCATGCCTGTATAATGTTGCTGCAGGTAACCAATCACCGGACCGGACATGTGATCCATGGATACGCAAAAAGCCAGGGCCGAGGCAATGGCATAAGCATGTGTATCTCCGAATACTCCTTTCAAAAAAAGCTTATACGAATGATTTTGCAAAACCGCCAGCTCAACTTCAGTCCCGGCCTTGTCCGGCAGTAAAGAATCATAAATCGACTTGCATCCAAGAATCGTGACCGTGGCCTGCGGTTCTCGACCGTAATAGATGACTTCAGCTTGAGTCAAAGAGGCGGAATCACGGCAATCAATGTCATCGCCGTTTAAAATAGCTTCTCCGTCTGGCGGCAGGGATTGCAACAGTTTTCTTTCTTCAGCCACTGCGTTTTCCGTTGATCCAAAAAATTCGGTATGTTCCGGACCCATGGCCGTCATGATGGCCACCGAGGGCGGAGCCAGACTTATCAAATAATCCAGATCTCCTGGATGATCAGCCGCCATTTCCAAAACCACATAACGCATATTCAACCTTTTAATGCCCAGGGCATAGGCCGCGCCCGTATAAAGCAAGGCCAGCCATTTAAAAACATTTTTACCGGGAGCATCACAGCCAAAAACTGACAACGGCACTCCCAGTTCATTGTTAAAATTCTTTCTCGAGGCTCGAAAATCATCTTTGCCCAAAGATGCTTCCAGGGCCAAAGTCAAAGCCTGACGAGCAGAGGTTTTACCCACCGACCCGCCGATGGCCACAATTACGGGCTTATCCCGCGTGATGGCTTTTTTGGCGCACGCGCCCAAAAACCTTTCTATTTTTTTCATCATAACTCGCAAAAAATAAAATATCCCGCTTACTGATTTTTGTCGAGTCCGGCCGTCAACTAATCGATCTCTCTGTCCGGTTTGACCCCCAAATAAGACAGTACGTAGCCGGCCAAATCTCCGAACACGGGCGCCGCACACTCCTCGGCCCAAGCGGCTTTACGCGGATTATCAAATTTAACCAGCATGACAAAAGCCGGATCTTCAGCCGGCGCGTAGCCCAGCATGGTGGCATTAATTTTACCTGCTTCGTAACCCAGACCCCCGGTTTTGGCTACTTGAGCGGTACCAGTCTTGGCCGCTACCCAATATCCTGGCAAGCGCGCCGACTGTCCATGGCCGTTCTCAATCACGGAAACCAGCATGCCGGAAATCAAACGCGCGGTTCGCGGACTTATAGGCTGACCCATCTCCTGCGGTTCTATGCTTTCCCGGGTGCCGTCCGGATGAACGATTTCGGATACTATATACGGGCGCATCAGCTTTCCCTGATTGGCCATGGCTCCATAAGCCGCTACCAGCTGAATAGGTGTGGCTGTTATGCCTTGTCCAAAAGAGGCCGTGGCCGCGAAAATATCCCCCTTTTTTTCTAAAGAACTGATATTGCCGGCGGCTTCCGGACTTAAGCCCAAATTGGTTTTTTGGCCAAAACCGAATTTTTGCACAAATTCATAAAATAATTGCTTGCCAAGCTGCCGCTGAACAAAAATAGGACCCGTATTTAATGACTTTTCCAATACCTGCTGCATGGTCTGCACGCCATGAGCCTTGTTATCGGAATTTTTAATTTTGTAATCATCAATCTCTTCCACGCCCTTATCAACATAAGTTGTATTGGGATTAATTTTTTCAGCCTCCATACCGGCCGCTAAAGTGACGGCCTTAAAAACAGATCCAGGCTCATAAGACACAAAAACTGCCGGGTTATTAAAAACAGCCACATCCTTAACTTCTTTAAGATTTCCGGGGTCAAAATCAGGATAGGAACACATAGCCATGATCGCCCCCGTTTCAGGATCCATGATAATGACCGTCCCCGTATCCGCCTCATAATCCAAAACACCCTTTTTGATTCTCTCGCAAGCTTTATACTGAATTGCTCTATCCAGCGTTACCACAATATCCGATCCATCCACCGCCTCTCTGAATTTAGCATCCGCTGACACGATTCTTTTGCCCGTGGCATCTTTTTCTCCAAAAAAAGAACCTGCCCGGCCGGCCAGGTACTCTTGATAGTTTGACTCAAGCCCATATTTTCCCACCAAATAGCCCTGCTCATCAGCCGTTACCAAGCCAATAATCTGACCTCCCATGTTTTTTTCAGGATACATGCGCGCGTCATAGGACACAAAGCCCACGCCTTCCAAACGCATTTCTTTCAATTTTTGGACTGTTTCATAAGGCACGTCTTTAGCAATCACTTCGTAAGGATCTTCGGGGTTTCTGGTCAACTGTTCTATCAAATCCACGTCCGGCAAACCCAAAACCGCCGACAGTTCATGAGCCACGCGCACATGATCGCTCATGTTTTTGGGAACCGCGTAGACCTGCCAAGCCTCACGGTTGGCGGCCAACGGGTATAACTTGCCATCCAACCTGTCTCTGACAAAAATCCGGCCCCTTTGAGGTAAAAGTTTGGCACGCAAATCATGCTGGTTGGAAGCCAGAACCTTATAGATTTGATGATCTATAATTTGCAATTTTGCCAGCCTTAAAACAAAAATCAAACCCGCGATGATAAAAAAAATCAGCAAGGCTAAAAAACGCAAACCAATGCTTTTATCTTCCTGCCTGATTGTCCGGCCAAATGACTGGTTCACAACTCAAACAGTATACCAGAGCATCAAATTTTGTCATTCAAAAATCTCCGCCCCTTCAGCTTGTCCGGCAAATAATCCTGTGAAACCGGCTCTTTAAAATTCGGATTATACTGATAACCCCGGCCATAGCCCAATTCCTTCATCAATTGAGTGGGCGCGTTCCGTAAATGTAACGGCACGGGCAGATCCGAAGTTTCTCCGGCCGCTTCAGACGCTTGATTATAGGCTGTATACAGAGCATTGGATTTACGAGCCTGCGCCAAAAAAACCACGGCCTGCGCCAGATGAACCTTGCATTCGGGCAAGCCAACCATGTGCACGGCCTGCATGGCGCTCACGGCTTGTATCAGAGCCTGGGGTTCAGCCAAACCGACGTCTTCGGATGCAAAACGCACCAAACGGCGTGCGATGTACATGGGATCTTGCCCGGCTTCCAGCATCCTGGCCAGCCAATACAAGGCCGCGTCCGCGTCCGAACCGCGCAATGACTTATGCAGGGCGCTGATCACGTTATAATATTCTTCGCCCTTTTTATCGAACTTGAATTGAGCTCTTTGAACAATCTTCTTAACCATTTTAGAGTCAATCAAATTGCTCTTGTCCGTCTCCAGCGACTCGGCGCAAAGTTGTAAAACATTCAAAGCGGCCCGAGCATCACCGTTAGCCAAACCGGCTATAACAGACAAAGCGTCTTCAGAAACTTTTAAATTCAGATTGCCCAGACCCCTGTTTTTATCCTTGACTGACTTGATCAAAATACCGATCAAATCTTTTTCGGACAAAGGATTCAAAACAAAAACCCTAACACGTGACAGCAGAGCCTGATTAACTTCAAAGCTGGGATTTTCAGTGGTCGCTCCGATAAAAATCAATGTTCCCTTTTCGATATGCGGTAATAGTGCGTCTTGTTGTCCTTTGTTAAATCTATGAATTTCATCAATGAACAGAATAGTGCGTCTTTGCTTTAAGGAACAATTCAAATGTGCTTTTTGGACTATCTGACGTATTTCCGCCACTCCGGAAGTGACTGCGGAAAGACTCACAAAATCCGCCGAGCTGACCGCGGCCATCACTTCGGCCAAGGTGGTTTTTCCACAGCCGGGCGGACCCCAAAAAATACAGCTGGGAATATTGCCTTTTTCTATCAAACGTCTAAAAGCCGCCTCTCTGCCAACCAAAGCATCTTGACCCAAGATATCGTCCAAAGTTAACGGCCTCATTCTATCCGCGAGAGGTGATATTGGATTTTTATCATCCTTGCTCGGAAACAGATCGCTTTGCATATGGAACAAAGATAGAACACGCGCGCCAACAGGTCAACCCGAACCGTTCAGTCAGCGATTACTTGAGTCTGTTTCTGATCCATTCCAAAGCCAGATTTTTAGACGGTCGGCCTCGGAGATTATCAAACGTACCCTTAAACTGCTCCTCCAAAACCAAATTTAACAATTTGCCCAATTCAGGTCCCGTGGCAACTCCCAGCTTGAGCAAATCCCGACCGCTCAAAACAGCCGCCGGAGGTTTTAATAAAACCCTTAATGACTCGGCCCTGGACTTGATTTCATTGATCGATTGTCTTTGCTTTTTTGAATTATTGCCATCCAGACAAGTCAAAGCCTCCAAAAGGATAATAAAATCAAACAGATTCAAGGCTGGCTTTTTAGCCGCCAATTCGAAAGCCAGTTTCTTGACCGCGCAATCAAGGTCTGTCGGCCGTTTTTGTCCAATAAATTGGACTCTCCACTTATCGAACAGCCCGATCAAGCTCAAACAGCCCGCAGTTTCAGCACCCGAAGCATTTATCTGTTTCAAAAACACAGAAGCATCCCGCCTGCCCAAAACACAGCCCATAACCGCCAACAAAAGAAGCTGTTTTTTGTTTTCGGCCGCCTTAAAAAGAGCCGCCTTGCCGGCCGTATAATCAACCGCCCGCCCCAAACAAACACGATTTTTTTTATTTGCTTGATACAACTTAGCCAAGCTAGGATTAAGCTTATCAAAAATACCCAGCTTATTGGCGGCCTGAAGGCCAATAGACGGCTTTCGAGACCACAACAGCATTTTGTGCCACTCCTGCCCCACTCTTTCTTTAGCCAAATGCTTTAAGTCAATAGCTCGGCAAAGAGACAGAGTGCCGGGATGAATTTTAAATTCAAAACGCGCGGCAAATTGCATGACTCTTAATACTCTAAGCGGATCATCACCAAAACTCCGATGATCAACGGCTCTCAATATGCCTTTGCGCAAATCCTCCAGACCTCCGTGCGCGTCCAGCACCTGACCACGCTTCAAATCCAAAGCCAGGGCATTAATAGTCAAATCTCTGCGCCGAGAAGCCTGCTCAAAATCCAATTCGGCTGAACTGATAACTTGAGGCTTGCGGCCCAAACCCGGGCCGGTACGCGATTCGGTTCTGGGCAGCGCGATATCCAAACCAACCAGGTTAAATACGCCAAATTGCCGGCCGACTTCGTTTAACTGAATTCGCTTTAAGCCCAAACGGCGCTTAATCATGGGATCAGCCGCCAAGCTCGCCAGCATGTTTCGCAACTCCGCAGACTGCCAGCCGTAAACCTCCATGTCCACATCTTTAACAACCAAATCCTTGCCCTGCCGACGCAGGAGAGCGTCACGCACGCACCCGCCAACCAATAAAGCACGCCCGCCTTTCGACTCCGCGCGCTTGGCTATTTGAGAAGCTAAAAAATACTGTATCTTAAGATCCGAACCGGGGTGTGATCCTAAAATAAAACTTCTCACATCCTTGATGGTCAAGGCAACCGGCGCTTTGTACATGTATGCTATTTTATAACAGATTGCCTTATATTCACAATACAAAACAAAAACCCCCAAGCTTTATGCGAAGGGGGTTGATGGTCGGGCTAGTGGGACTTGAACCCACGGCCTCGTCGTCCCGAACGACGCGCGCTACCAACTGCGCTATAGCCCGACGGAATATGTTTACCTTTCTTGGCTTGCCGACTATATCAAACGGCCTGCCCTCTGGCAAGATCCGTGACCGCATTATAGCATATGCACATGCTGGAATCGTTTATCCCTAAATCAATACTGGCCGCCATTACAGTATCGCTGGGCGTCATTTTTTTCTGCTGTCAGGCTCAAGCTCAAGGCATGGGATCGGTCTACGCTCCCGAAATACTCGGCCCAGGCATTAGCGTGGACGCCTTTTCATCCAGCACCAATATACTGCCGGCAAACCCCGCGGCCCAAAAATCACGTTATGGCGATTATGCCCGGGCGCTCATCTTGGAAGTTGCTCCGCAAATTATTAAAGACGACCAGCAAACCAAACAAGTCTTGGTCTATAAACTGGAAATCCTCTCCGGAGCTCACAAAAATACCAAACAGACATCGGTTATGGACCCTGGCCAGATGAACTTTGGCTTCAACCCTCAAATGGGCGACATGGTCATCATCTATATCCAAGCGGGCTCAAACCAAGACGAACCCACCATCTTTCTGGAAAACTATGACCGGCGCAATATTTATTTATGGCTGGCCTTAACCGTCTTTGTTCTGCTCATGTTGCTGGCAGGATCCAAAGGCATAAAATTTTTTATATTATTTTTAGTTCCCCTCGGCTTGTTGCTTGAGCTGATAATACCCTTGTATACCCATAAATATCCCGCCTTGTTTGTAATCTTTTTGATGGCGCTCATTTATTCCGCCGCCCATTCACTGCTCTTTCAGGGTTATAACCGAAAAACCGCGGCCGCCGTCATAACCACGGTTTCAAGTTCAGTCTTGAGCTATATCCTGATCCGCCTGCTGTCCGAATGGGCCGATCTGAACATCTACAATCAAAATACGGCCGTTGATCTGTTCAAAGAAAACCCGTCCCTGGACGCTCAATTCGTGGTTGTTCTGGGGTTGATGATAATTCTCATCGGCGCCGTGCACGCCATAACATCCCCCATCATGTCCGCTGTTCACGAACTTAAAAAAGCCAATCTTATTTTAAGCTTTAAAAAAATATTTTCAGCCGCCATGGACATCGGTAAAGAACATCTGTCAGCCGTGGCTCCGATAATCAGCCTAGCCTACCTTGGCCCGGCCTTCATCTTTTTTCTTAATTCTTCCATTTCCCAAAATCCATTCATCAAAAATATCAATGAAGACGCGGTCAGCCAAGCGCTTATTTTGCCCATAGGCGGTTTGATGGGCCTGATCTTATCCATCTTTATCGCCGCAACCGTGGCCGCTCTTTTTTGGACGGAATATGCTCCCCGGCAGTTAGACCCTTTGAAAAGAGCTGTCAGCTGGAGGCAAAACAACGAGCCGCCAAACGAACCGCAGACATAATTCAGTAATCCCGTTCAAAACCGTTAATCCAAGGATAGGGTTTATCGTAAGCCGTTTTATTTTTTGCGAACCGGCGACACCAATCAGCTAGATAAGCGGTGGCCAAAACATCATCCTCATTATAAATCAAAATCTGATCCAGCAGGGCCTGGTTCTTGGTTCCCAGATATTCTTCGAAGACATCCACCGACTGCCCGCCTCCGGTCACTTCTCCCCTCCAAGCATGACCGATAAATTTAGCCACATATTTCAAACCGTAAAAATACAAAGGGAAGACCAGAGAAGAGGTGACAGTGTTTTTAAGATCAATCATATTCTCCCTGAAGCGGTCCAGGGCCGGACTGCCGCCATATCTTTTTTCCAACACCGCCAGCCTGATTTTTTCATAAGCCGCGTAATGAATAACCTGATAATCAGCCGGCAAAGTATTTACCCAATCCAAAAACTCACGCCACATGAGTCCCTCGTCCTCAATCTTCTTGGCCAAAAACGGTCTGTAGGTGGATATTCCCTTTTCTCTGATTAAACAGCCATACAGATAATCAAAATCATTAGGCGGATCACTCTCGATATCAAAATGAATTTCCAGCGGAGGAACCGGCAACAATACCTCTTCGCGGATTATGACTTGCTCCCTTTGCAAAGATTGAGCCTGTAATTTAGCCACTTCCAAACCATGCAAACGTAAACCCGGCGCCCGGCCGTCCAAATCCACGATATCCATTTCAGCCGCGTCGTCCACGGTTCTGACGCCCAACTCACGCAGTGCATTCAAACGCCTGATATCAACGTTAAACAAACGCGCGATGTCGTTGGTGGACTCGGCCAGTCTTTCGCACAATGCGCCCCAAGGACTGGTGTCCAAACAGCTTTTACGCAAAACCGGCTCCGGCCTTTCGCCGGCCCGTATACTTTCCAATTCCCGAGTAATGGCTTCAAATTCGGTTATATTCTCTCCCAGTTCAACCGCCAATTCAGCCTTATCTTTATTCATGATATAGCCAAAAGCCGGAAACCTGCCCTGCACGCGTTCCAGCAAAACAGCATAGAACATCAACTGCAGTTTGTGATACTTGGACAAATGATGCGCGCTCTTCACGTCTATTGGCTCGTAATACCATCCGCCCAAAGAGCTCTCTCCCTCCACCCGCCTCAATAAATCAGGCCGCCCTGCCCAATCACCATCCAATAAAGTGCCTTGATAGATAACGGAATCTCCCCGGCGCATGGATTCCAAAGTAAGCGCGAAATCAGCTTCCAAGTCTTCGGTCGTCGCGATCTGTACCACGACCTGTTCTTGAAATAATTCATGCACTACTTCCCGCTCGTGCAGAAGACCGTCTTCCAAACGATTTCTTTCTCCGTCCGTAAACTCTCTTTTCAGCTTCTGCTCTTCGGGGGTGGCAAAACGCTCATAATAAGGCCAATGCGGACACTGTAAAAAACAGTAATAATCCGTGGCTGTTAAGTAGTCTTTTTTCGGCATAATCAAAGCATCTTGGATCTGGCCTGTTTATAAGCTTGCTCCAATTCATTAACCAAAGCTCCGGGCAATCGTCTTTTAAAGATTTCCACCAATTTGCCCTCGTTGTCCAACTTTTCTTTGAGAGAAGCTCCGAAGATATTGACTGATTCCGGGTTAATATCAAAAGCCGCGTTTAAACTATGCAAATTATGCAAATGGTCGGCCGCCGCTATGGCCACAGCTTCCAAATCAGCCGTCCGCATCTTCTTTCTGTAAGCATCTTTTCTGGCATGCCAGGATATATTTTTTTCCGGTTCGCTGACCTGATCCACCAAATCGGCCACCTTGGAAGAAAATACGCTCTTAATCTCGTCCAAAGCCACTCCGCAGTCTTCCACCACGTCATGCAAAAAACCGGCGGCCACCACTTCGTCAGAATAACCCAAACGGCTAAGTGTGAGCCCGACCAGGGCCGGGTGCGCGATATACGGTATTTTAACAATGGGATGTTTGCGATATTGCCCGTCATGTTTGGCGGAGGCAAACTCCAAGGCCTGATGCAATAAAGGAGAATAAATGTTGCCCGGCATAATATTGCTCATTATGCTTTATCGGCCATCATTAATCAAATTATTAAAACAAGCCCCGGAGGGCTCATTTTTATTTGGTCTCTTTATGCGGATGGTGCGCCCGGCATTTGCGGCAAAACTTTTTAAGCTCCAAGCGTTGCTTTAAAATCTTTTTATTCTTTTTGGAATGATAACCCACGGTTTTACAACTCGTGCATTCCATTTTTATCATGTTATCCTGAGACATATTTGGCCAATATAATTATTGATAAATATTACCAAGCTCCGCTTTCGCTGGAGCCCAAAGTCGGATTTGAACCGACGACCTACGGTTTACAAAACCGTCGCTCTAACCAACTGAGCTATTTGGGCTCGGGCGACAGCAGGAAGGCTATAAATCCGCCTAAAAAGCGCGCTTAAGCCCTCAACCGTTATCCTCCAATAGCGTGCCTTAGTATAGCCAAAGACGTCAGATTAGTCAAATATTACCTCTGGCCTTTTCAGCCTCCAAAAGGCGTTGTACAGCCAAAATATAGGCCCCGGTGCGCAAATCCACCCTCTTGCCTTTGGCTTCATACAGACCATAAATTCGATCCCAAACAGATCGCATGTTCGATTTTAACTTATTCACCAGATATTCGTCATCCAAAATCTGTCCGGTTCGATTTTGAGCCCACTCAAAATAACTGCCCGTCACTCCGCCGGCATTGGCCGCGATATCCGGCACCACCATAACCTGTTTTTCAAACAAAATCTTATCCGCCGAAGCTGAAACCGGCCCGTTAGCCATCTCGATAATAACCTTAGCTTTTACTTTGTCAGCATTCAAGTCCGTAATCTGATCTTCCAAAGCGGCTAAAATCAATAAATCAACTTCAGATGTCAATAAGGTTTGGTTATCTATTTTTGAGCCCGATTCACCGGCATCCAACGGCAACCTCTGTTTTTTCAAGTCCATCAAAGCCAGGACATCCAAGCCCTCAGGATTCATGACCGCATCCCGGCTGTCGCTGACCGCTATTATTTTGTGACCCGCGGCCTGCAGCCTTTGAGCAATGTATGAACCCGCATTACCAAAACCTTGTACCGCCACTTTGAGGCCCGTAGACGACCAGCCTAAACTTTTAACCATGGATTCAATCATATAAAAACAACCCATGGCCGTGGCATCTTGGCGCAAAGCCAAACCACCCAAAGACAAAGGTTTGCCCGTAATCATACCCGGCTCATGGTGACCTTTTATTTTTTTCATATTCATCCAGCATCCAACCCATAATTTGACCATTAGTATAAACATCGGGCGCGGGGATGTCCTTATCCTGACCCAAAACCTGGTGAAAAGCCGAAACATAAGCCCGGCTTATTTTTTCCAATTCAACAGGCGTTTTTTCCTTGGGATTAAAAGCCACTCCCCCTTTTGCTCCCCCGTAAGGCAATCCGGACAAAGAATTTTTTAAACTCATTAACAACGCCAGTGACTTAACCTCATCCTCGGAAACAGACGGATGAAATCTAATGCCGCCTTTGCCCGGGCCAAGCGCCCGGCTGTGCTGAATTCTGAAAGCTTCATATTTTTGACCGTCGACCTCCAAAGTCTGCCGATTAACGCTCTGGAACTTCAACAATCTTTCAGCTTCCTTGTCAGTGATTGACATGACACTCCCAAGAGCCTCCAGCCTCTGCAAGACTGAACTGTAAAAAGCGCCGGCCATATTTTTACAATAAAGAACTTAATTCGCCGGCCAAAGCATCTTTAGGCCTGAAGCCCACAAACTCATGCGCGATCTGACCGTTTTTAAACAATTTCATGCTGGGTATGCTTTGGATTTGATATTGCATGGCCAAACCTTGATTGTCAGCATCCTCCACGTCCACTTTAACCACTTTCAGCTTATCGCCCATCTCATCGGACAACTCGTCCAAAACCGGAGCCATCATACGGCAAGGACCGCACCAAGGAGCCCAAAAATCCACTAACACCGGCAATTCCGACTTTAATACCTCTTGTTCAAAATTCGAGGCATTGGCATTGATTACTTTTGACATATTTAATTTATAACTTAAATTAATACTTGTTATATGTTACTTGTTACATGTTACATGCTATATGTTACATGCTACATGTTTTATGTTACGTGTTACATGATTAAGAATTATTAATAATTTCGTCAAAAAATTTTTTACACACATCATCGTGCTCGCCTTTACGCTTGCACTGCGTCAAACAAGCCTGAAAGTTTTCACGCATATATTTGTTCATTAAAGAACTCAAAGCCGACCTGGCGGCCTTCATCTGCGTTAATGTTTGAAAACAATCTTCTTTGTTTTCTATCATGCGCCCGACGCCGTTCAATTGACCCATGATATTATTTAACAATTGATCGTATGTCTTCATATTTTTCAACCAATAAAGGTTAACATACACCCCCCAAGGGTGTCAACACGAATCCCTGTATTTTATCAACAACTAAAGTATATATAGACTGGCATTCCCCTGTTTTTGACAGATCTTTTGATTCTTAAAGACAAAACCGTTGGAAATGACTCTGGTGCCTGGTTTTAATTCACGCTCCAGCTTGTACCAGACTCGAGACATGTATTCAGGCAGTAAATACAAATACACCACCTCGGTGTCGGCCGGTAATTTGAACTTCCAAAAATTAACCCACTTAAAACGCGCTCTTCGGCCGGCTCCGTGCATTAAAGACAGCATCTTGCTGTAAACAACCAGCACCGGATTTATTTCGAGCCCCAAAGCACAGGCGCCTTTTTGGCCGGATAAGACGCATAAAGATCCTTTGCCCGAACCAAGCTCCAAAACCTTCATACCCGGCCTTATTTGGGCCAAAGCCAGCATATCTTGAATGTCACGTTTCCTGGATCCTACGTAAGGAGCCGAATACACGGCCGCGATCAGAGAAAAAACATAAAAAATACCCAGAAGCAGAATAAACAACAGAATAAAAATTTCAATCAGTAGATAAAACAAGCTGTTCATCAAGACATTTTATCAAAAACACAGACCATTATCCACCTAGCGCTCTCATCCGGACCTGAAGACTGAAGGCTGTTTATTAAAAACTAAAAATATCCCCTAAGGGATATTTTTAATGGTGGGCAGGCCAGGATTCGAACCTGGGAAGGCGATGCCAGCAGATTTACAGTCTGCCCCGTTTGACCGCTTCGGTACCTGCCCGGACTCACGCCACTTGTGCGGGACGTGATGGAGCCGTTGACCGGGATTGAACCGGTGACCTTCTCCTTACCATGGAGATGCTCTACCAGCTGAGCTACAACGGCTTGAATACTGAAAAAAAAGTGCGCGAATACTCTACCCCATGGGCTGAATTTTATCAATACGCTCTCTGAATTGCTGGAGTTTGGGATAGTCTTCAGACAATAAACGGAGCTTGTCATATCTTCGCCTGGCTTCCGGCGCATCACCCAATACCAAAGTACACTCCAAGGCCAGCTCCGTGTATTTGGCCGACTTGGGCTCCAAATCGCTGGCTCTCTTGGCCGCCGGCCAAGCTTTGGAAAAATCTTCACGATCAACATAATGACGCGCCAATTCGGCATAACGGCAAGCCAAACGAGGTCTAAGCTCAACGGCTTTAAGCCTCATTTCTTCGGCTTTGCCGGTTTCACCTTCGGCTTCCGCGATCTCGGCCAAAGCCGCGAACGAAGCGTCGTCCGCCTGTTTGATTTTAACCAGATACTCAAAAGTTTCTTTGGCCTGCGGATACATCTTTTGCTTCAAATACAACAAGCCAATACCTTTATAGGCATCCACATTGCGATTATTGAGCAATAATATTTCCAAATACCTTTTTTCGGCTTCGGCCCATTTTAAATCTCTGGCCAAACTTCTGGCTTCATCCAACAATCTTTTGACTCTTTCCTGCTCGCTGGGAGCTACTTTGGATAAGGGTTTTTTGGCTTGTTGATAGAGTTTATCCAGATTTATCAAACGTAAATAAGCTTGATGATAGGCTTTTTTAGTCTGATAGATGCCTTTTTGATATAAATATTTAAAGGGCGCTATCTTGCCGCTTTTAACGCGTGAAAATCTTTGCATGACCAAAGCATCTCTTTTTTGTCTTTCCATTTCTTCCCTGATGGAATCAGGATTGATCAATCTGATTTCCGACCAATGTTTTAAGACAATAAAAACAACCACCGCCAAACAAGCGACCGCCAAAAAAATAAATATCCACAAAATCATGATTGTATCAGGCCGGATTGGCGGTCCGGCACAAAAACGCGAAAGCCCGCGGGTCCAAAGAAGCTCCCCCCACCAAGGCGCCGTTCACGCCCGTGGTGGTAATGTATTCGGAAATATTGTTAGCATCCACCGAGCCGCCGTAAATAACTCTGACCTTATCAGCCAAGGAGGCACTGAATTTCTTTTGAATGGCCGCCCTGATAACTTCGTGAGCTTCTTTGGCCTTTTGCGCCGGGCAGGCCTTGCCCGTGCCAATGGACCAGATGGGCTCGTAAGCAAACACGAAAGGAGTTTTGCCTTCGGGCTTAAGACCGGCCAAGGCCGCGGTTACCTGTTGGCGCAAAATTTTATTGACTTCACCCTTTTTATTTTGAGCTTCATTCTCGCCCACGCAAATCACGGGCACGATGCCGGCAGACTGCAAGGCGGCCGCTTTTTTACCCACCATCTCGTCGGTTTCGCCCAAGAGAGCACGTCTTTCACTATGACCAACCAAGCAATACTGCACTCCGAACTCTTGCAGCATATCCGGCGATACTTCGCCCGTATAAGCACCCTCTTTAGCCCAAAAAGAATTTTGCGAGGCCAGAGCGGGTATTGAGGCCCGGCCCAAAGAAGCGCGAGCCGCGGCCAAAGATACGTGGGGCACAGCCACGGCGATATCAATTTCTTTGGGCAGTCTTTCGCGGCGAAAAGCACGAACCCAGCCCCCGGCTTTCATGGGGCCATAATGCATTTTCCAATTGGCGATTAAAAGTGTACGCATAACCTATTTCCAATTAACTAATTTTTTAAATTTTTCCGGCTTGGCGCCCGGCCCAATGGCTGCGATCACCATCCTTTTGGGGTTAAGTATCTCCCGGGCAACCCTTTGAATATCCGAACCCGTTATTTGTTTTATTTTTTTCAACACGGCTTCCGGCGGTTCCATTTTTTTGACGTACAGCCACTGCCGACCATACCATTCCGCGCGATTGGCCGAGTCTTCAAAAGCTAAAGCCAGACGCCCGCTCATATGATCTTTGGCGCGGGACAACTCTTGTTTGCCGACTTGTTCCTGTATGATCTTGTTCAACTCCGTGTAGATGGCCTTGAGCGCCTCTTCCACCCGCCCGTGATCCAAACCCACGCCCACGGTAAAAGCTCCGGTATCTTCCAAAGATTCACTCGAGGTGCCGATGGCATAGCATAAACCCCGTTTTTCTCTTAATTCGGTAAACAATCTGGAAGACATGGTTCCGCCCAAAATATTGGACAGCAGGGTGACGGCGTAACGATCCGGGTGACCATAGGGCAAAGAGTAAAAACTCAAAGCCAACTGTGTTTGTTCGGTTTTCTTTTTCTGCAAGGCCAGAGGTGAACGAACCGCGCCCGGCTGTTTAAAGCACGTAAACGGCTGATCATTGGGCACGCGCGGTTTGGCAATCCGGCCGAAGGTCTGCCTGACCCAGCCGTCTATGCCCGAGGGTATCATACCGGCCACCACTACTGTCAACCGTCCGGGCACGTAATAAGCCCGGTGATAATCCATCAGCGCCCGCCGGTTCAAACCCCTAACCGACTGCCTGGTTCCCGCGATTCCTCTGCCCAAGGGCGATCTGGCGAATAAATTAGCCTCCAAAAGTTCTGAAATATGATCTCGCGGACTGTCTTCGTACATTTTTATTTCTTCAATGATCACATCCCGCTCTCTTTGTATTTCATGCTCATCAAAACGCGACTTGAACAGCATGTCGTGCAGTAAATCAACCGCCATTTCGGCTTGAGCCGAGTCTATTTTGATGTAATAACCGGTTATATCCTTGCCCGTATAAGCATTGTACTCCGCGCCAAAACGATCCAATTCTTGCGAAATATGCAGAGTGGTGGGACGCTTTTCCGTCCCCTTAAACATCATGTGCTCGATAAAATGAGAAGCTCCGCTCAATTTTGGAGTTTCGTAACGCGAACCGACTTTAACCAAAACCAGCAAAGTCATGGAACGGGCGCCGTTTCTGGGGGCCTTAATCAAAGACACGCCGTTCGACAATGTCGTGCGCTGTACGTTCTCCATACTCATTTGCTATCAGAACTTAAATTAGTCCGCAGCCAGCCGGCCAAATCAGTGATAGCGACTCTGATTTGCTCCATGGTATCGCGGTCGCGCACGGTCACGGTCCGGCTTTCCAGAGTCTCGAAATCCACGGTGATACAGTAAGGCGTGCCAATCTCATCTTGCCGGCGATAGCGCTTGCCCACATTGCCGTTATCATCAAATTCGCACATAAAATCCAATTTAAGCGCGTCGTATATTTCTTTGGCCAAACTGACCAATTCAGGTTTGTTTTTTAGCAAAGGAAAAACCGCGGCTTTAACCGGAGCCAGTTTTTTGGGGAACTTCATGACAATCCTCTGATCTCCATCCAAATCTTCTTCAGTATAAGCTTCGGTCAAAACCGCCAACACTGTGCGTCCCACGCCAACCGATGATTCAATAATATGCGGCACAAATTTTTCACCGGTCTTGGGATCCGCATAACTCAAATCCTTGCCCGAATATTTGGCATGCTGGGTTAAATCATAATCACCGCGCGCGTGCACGCCTTCCAGCTCTTTAAAACCAAAAGGGAAAGCGTATTCAATGTCATAAGCTTCTTGGGCGTAAAAAACCAAGTTTTTGTGCTTATGCCACTTAAGATTTTTCTCGGCCAAACCAAGATGGCGGGTATAGTATTGCCAACGATAATCTCTCAATTTTTCATACTCCTCCATTTCGTTTTCAGGACGCGTAAAATACTGCATCTCCATTTGTTCGAACTCCCTGGTCCTGAAAATGAATTGTCTGGCTGTTATCTCGTTGCGAAAAGCTTTGCCGATTTGCGCAATGCCGAACGGCACTTGCACGCGCGAAGAATCCAAAACATTTTTATAGTTAACGTAGATACCCTGACACGTCTCGCCCCGCAAATAAGCCGGCTCTTTTGACCAGTCGTCCGCGAAATTGCCCAAATTGGATTTAACCAGCAAATTAAACTTTCTGACGGGCGTAAAATCTTTTTTGCCGCAAGACGGACATTTGATTTTATCCAAATTGGCAAACAACAGAGCATTGATTTGTTCTTCGGACATTTTTTCATCCGCTTCAATGCCCGCCTCTTCGAGCAGGTGATCTACCCTTGATCTGACGTGGCAAACCTTGCATTCGGTTAAAGGATCCGCAAAACCGGCCACATGCCCCGAGGCCTCCCAAATTTTGGGATGCATAAAAATACTCGAGTCCAAACCCACAATATCCTGCCTCAACTGAACCATGCACTTCCACCACTCCCTTTTAACCGCGTTGGCCAGCTCAACCCCGTAAGGTCCCAGGTCATAAATCGCGCCATAACCGCCGTAAATTTCCGAAGATGGAAAAACAAAACCCCTGCGCTTGCAGAGTGAGACAATTTTATCCATCGAGTCGTTTTTATCAGCCATAGTTTTAGATGGACATGATGTCCTTTTCTTTTTCTTCGGCCAAAGACTCGATCTTGTCATTCATTTTGGCTACCGATTTATCCAAATCTTCAAGTAAAGAGAATCTTTGATCCTCGGTAATCAATTTGGATTTTTCATCCTGCATTATTTTGGCGCGCGCGTCTTCTCTGATGTTGCGGATAACGATCCGCGCCTGTTCGGCTTTTTGCCCGACAATTTTAACCAGTTCTTTACGATTTTCTTCGGTCATGGGCGGCAAGTTGAGATGAATAACCGTGCCCGCGATTTTGGGGTTAATGCCCAAACCACTGCCCATAATGGCCTTCTCTATCTCTTTAACCAAATTTTTATCCCAGGGTTCTATCTGAATCGTTCTGGCATCCGGAGTGGTAATGGAAGCTACGCCTTTCATCTCCATATTGGAGCCATAGGCCTGAACCCGGATATCTTCCACCAATTCGGCGCTGGCCCGATTGGTGCGCAAATTCTTTAATTCTTTAATAAAATGCTCTAAGGACTGCTCAAATTCTTGTTCCGCGGAATTTAAATATTGGGACATATTATAGTATATTCCAGTATGCCCAATTCAGGCTCATCCGTCAACCGCAAACAGGCTGTTTATAAGACAAAAAACAGCTAATCTGACCAAATTTCAAACTCTAAAAGGATTTATTTTTTCTTAACCGGCACCGTGCCCAAATAAATCACATTGCCGTCTTTGGCATCGATGGCCACGGCCGTTCCCTGGCTGGTAGTGGGTAATTTTTTAGCCTCCCAAGTCTGTCCTCCGTCCAGACTGAAAACCACGGCCGTTGGTCCGGTATACACCAAGTTTTTGCTATTGTTGGGATCTATGGCCATGGACGTAATCTTGCCTTCACCCAGGTCGGTCAATAAATTCATAGCCTCCCAAGTCTGCCCCTGATCTTCGCTCTTGGCTATGCCCGACCTGTGCACCAGATACAAACGGTTGGCGCTGGTGGGATCCACCACCACTTGGTAGATACGGCGCGCGTCGCCGATGTCGCCGAATTCTTTTCTGATTTGCAGCCAAGTAATGCCCGCATCCAAACTTTTCCACAAGCCGTCGCCTTCCGTGCCCGCGTATATCAAACGCGAATCTTGGGGGCTCATGGCCAAAGACGTGACTGACGCGCCGGCCCGCTTAACCGCTTGCCAGTTCGCTCCCTCATCCGTGGATTTGAAAATATCTCCATCATTGGTGGCCGAATACAAAATCGTGGGATTAAACCAATCAGCCAAAATCTGGGTAAAAAACTTGTCGGTCCTGGGGTCGAAAAAAATCATCTCCCAATCGCGGCCGCAAGTCTTGGTTTTAAAAATCTTATTTTGGCTGGCGACATATATCGTACACTTGTTTTTAGGATCCACGGCCACGCTTTTTATGTTTTTAGCTTCCAGATTCTTGAAAATCTGCCACGAGTCTCCCCCGTTCAAGGAATAAGCCAGGCCCTGACCATTGGTGCCCATGTAAATCGCCAGCCTGTCTTGAGGATCCATGGCCAAGGTTTGAACTGACAATTCAGCCCCGGCCGCTGACAGCTTGGGGCCGTCCACATAAGCTTTTTTATTAACCCAAGTCTGCCCATGATCCGATGTTTTCCAGACTCCGCTGTCCGGACCGGTGGGCCCTTGAGCGGTTGGCTGGCCAAAACAGCCGGCGCCGAGTAAAACCAGACCGAACGCCACAGAGGCCAAGCGCGCGGCCGCGGTTAAAGTGCTTTTTGATTTCATAATAATTTTATTATACCAGATCAGCGGACATTCGTGATCAGGCTTCCAAAGATAAAGGGAAATAACGCGGAAACAAACCCGGCAAACTCAATTTGGATTCAGCCGCGCGAAGAGCGGCCGCGCTTAACATCAAGTGCGGAGAAACGGCTCCTCCTACCGCGGCCAGAGCATCGGCCACGCCTTGTGCTAGAATCAAATTAACAGTCGCTTCTTTGATCCACGATCGGCCTATTTCCACGGAACAAGCCGTGAGTGCGTTATTCCAAGTCGCCAAAGGATCTTCTTGCGACTCGCAGGCTTCCCTGATCCGGTCCACGGCTGACAACCGATGCCCAATACTCGGCCCGACCGCGTAAGCACGCGCCATGTCTTCAAAATCAAGTGCTTCATCATCTTTGTCTAAAGCCAACCCGGGACGTCCTCGGCTTTTTTCAGCCAAGGTTGCGGCCTGTTCTGAACTAAAGCCTCGGGCCGTCAGACCTTGAGCCAAGACAAGGCGAGGCACCAAAGACAGAGGCACACAGACGGAACGGCTGATAATGGTAGCCGGAATCTGTGAAACATTGTCCGCCACTCCCACAAAAACCGCGTCAGCCGGCGGTTCTTCCATGATTTTTAACAGCGCGTTATAACCCGCCTCATTCAGGCGGTCCAATTGAGGCAAAAAACCCACTACACGTTTTGATAACTGCGGGCGTTCTTGCAAGCGCAAGCGATTTTTGCGCACCACGTCCACGGATACGTCTCTTTTGCCTTCTTCAGGCAAGAACAACACCACATCCGGATGCAATTGCAGATCCGGCGTTTCAGGATAGTCCAATAAAGCCCTGACAAACTTGTCAGCTAACAGATGTTTGCCGATGTGTTGAGGACCATAAAAAATATAAGCAAAAGCCGGCCGCTCCACCCACTTCTTAAGCAGATTTATGATTGATCCATGGCCAATGACTCCGGCCCAATGATCTTTTGGCATGAAAAACAGTATAGCACTCGCGAACGTAGCGTCCATAACATCCATTTCATGTAGCATGTAACATGTAGCATGTAACAAACGTAATGGCGTACATAGCGTCCTCTCACGTACTTAGCGTCGCTCGTCCTACGTCCAACGTGACCTCCCCCTCGTCATCCTGAATTCAGTTCAGGATCTAACCTCCCATCATACTGAATAACAGCAGTTATTGAGTTTAGAGATCCTGAACCCCCACTATGTCTACGACTGCGAGGGGCACGGCAAGTTCAGGATGACGGAGGTGGTTATTAATAGATTGCCACGCGTCCACCACACCAGGTTCTTCACTGTGTTGGGGTAGATTCTTCACTGTGTTGGGGTAGATTCTTCACTGCGTTCAGAATTAAAAAAGCAGCTGGTCAGGCTGCAGGTGGAGGAGGTGCCATGAGGAGAGAAATCATGGACCCTGCACTCCGTAGTCGATCTCACCCTCCAGGGGAGGGAGCTGTGTGTTGACAGACGGCTGTGGCTTGCGCGAGGCCGGATGGACCGGATCCAGCTCAACCCCGAGCATGGCCCAGAATGTGGCGTCGAACTCAGTCCCCTGACGGCCCACGACGGTGGGGTGCGCGTAGTGAGTGAAGCCCAGCGTACCGCGGGCGCTCACGAACGGGCGCCAGACACTATCGTCGGTGAGCGGGAGACGCGCTTCCGGGAACCAACCGTAGTGCGTCTGCGAGCCGGATTCCCAGGCCGACGTGTTGAGACGCTTGGCCATGAGACCGGTCAGGAACTCCCACTTCTCGAAGCGCCAGTGCAGGCCGACGCCCACATGAAGCTCGTAGAGCTTGTAATTCATGAGTTCGTCGCCATAGCCGCCGCCCAACGCCAGGAAGAAACTGCGAGAACCGTCTTCCGAAGTCACGGGCTCGATAGCTACTTCGGCCCCCACTCCGAACATGGTGTGGTCCCACATCTGCTTGGTGTGCATCAGGCCGTAACCCGAGAACCAGAACGGAATGCGGGAGGCGGCAACCGAGCTGCCGGGAACGGACGCGCCCACGTTGGGTGGTTGAAGCTCGAGGCGCTGTACGCGCCCGTCAATTTCCGTGACGCGAGAGCCCAAACCCGAGATATTGCGCTCGTTGGCGCTCACCCTCTCGGAGAGTTGCTTGATCCGCTCGTCGAACTGCGCGAGGCGCTGTTGCAAGGGCTGATCCGTGGCATTGACGCTCTCGCGAATCTGCTTGATTTCCTCGCGGATCTGCGTCAGCGCTTCGGGTGACTGGATGTTCTTGACCGCCTCTTCGAGGGCCGCGATGCGCGCGAACGCATCGCCGATCTTGAGACATTCTTCCTTGGTTACCCGAGCACCCGTATCGTCTTCGCTTTCGGTGCGGACGTAGTACCCGCGCTCCCGCTCACATCGCTGCTGATAGTTCAGCGCGCGAGGCGGTTGGCGACGAACCGGCGGAGTCGTGGTACCCGTCCCCGTTCCTCCGGGCGGAGCCGGGGTGACCACGGGCGGTACACACGAGACGGGCGGGCAGTTCTTGGTCTGGCTGTCCAGGCAAGCCTGGAACCAGCTGTTGTAATGCCCGAAGTCGGTTGTGGTAACGCTGGCACATTCAGGCAGATGTCCGCAGACAGCCTTCAAATCGGGTGCAGTCCCAGAGAGACACTGGTTGAACTGGTTGGAACAGGCCGCAGCACAGCTATCCAAGCCCGAAGCCGGAGGCGCGGCCGAAGCCGAAGCGCCCGGCGTCTGCGCGCTCGCCAGACCGGAAACGGTCAGCATCGTGGCTACACAGAGCCAAAAATTGAAAGACCTCATGGTTCCTCCTCTGCTGTAATGGCGCTTTTGGCGCCGTTGACCCATTTGTCTAGCCATTTAGGCAAAAAAATGGGGTTCTGTCAAGGGTTTGGACCCTCACCCCCTACCCAATCATGTCATTGCGAACGAGTCCGACGAGTGTGGCAATCTAGCTTATTGCTCACGCTTCGCTCCGTCACGCTGAACCACAACCCGTCATGCTGAATTCATTTCAGCATCTCGCTTCCTAAATCATTATCTTTACTGTCATCTCGACCACTTCGGCAAGCTCAGTGCAGGCTCTGTGGAGAGATCCCTTGAGCTTATTAGGCTTAAGCGATTTCTCGACTATCGCTCGAAATGACATGATTGAGGGCGGAGATCCTGAAACGAGTTCAGGATGACAGAGGATGGAGTTCAGGATGACGAAAAGGCGATTTATGATAAAACTTGTGATTAAGACAACAGTCACCTAAACGCAAAAGCACCAGTCTAGGTTGAGCAGCCTAGCTGGTGCTTCCCGGTTGGGAGTTACCCTTCCGGTAGAAAGTTCTGGCCGTCATCCCGTGAGCTCAAGTATGAGGGATGTTGGCTGTTGGGGCCTCGTCGCGTCTCGGACTAGTAGTCCGTTCCCGAGCGCGAGAAGCAGTTGTTGCCGTTGTTGGTACCGTTCTCGTATTGCTCGAGCACAGTATCCTCCTTGTGGCCGGCGATGGTGGCGTACTCGTCGCTGTCGAACCACTGATCGCCCGAGTTGTTGTGGTTGGTGCACGCGTACTTGTTGGTGTTCGAGGTCGTGGTCTCCCACACGTTCCAGAAGAACGCGAAGTCTCCCACCGGCATCACCAACTGCACGGTCTTGGTTCCGGCCCCCTGGATGTTGCCATTGGGCAGGAACGTCGAGTAGCTGCACCACTCGTTCTCGGTAACTTTGTTGTCGTCCCCGGCGTTGCCGCGCACGATACCGCCGAAGAGCGTGGCATGCGAGTTCTCGGAGTTGACCTTGAACTGCACCTCCACGACCTTCTTGGGTGCCTTCCACAGAAGGCATGCGCAGTGCTGCGGCCCCCACTCGGTGCACGGATCGTTGCCGCAGTCGAAGCTGCCGCAGTCCGTTCCGCCACCGCTGGAGCCACCCGTACCCGCCGTACCGCCGGTGCCACTGGACCCTCCGGTTCCGCCGGTGTTGTCGGGCACGCACTGTCCATTCTCACAGTGCGTGCCCGCGCCGCAGGCGTTGTTGCAAGCATCCGTCGTGCTGCCGCCGGTACCTCCGGTGCCCGTGCAAGCGATGTCGCCGCCCACACAGTCCTCGTCGAGCCCGTTGCCGCAGACCTCCGTGCCACCGGGGTGACACGTGGGGCAGGCGTCGTTGCAATCGGACGCGTTCGAGCTGTAGCCCGCCGGCTGGGAACCGGCCTGCACGCACTGGTTGGGGTTGCCGTAGCCGTCCCCATCCGAATCCGCGCAGTAGGTGCCCGAAGGCGCGTTGCAGACGCAAGCGTCCCAAACCCCATCCGAACCACAGGTCTTGCTGCCCGGAAGGTTTCCACAGCTGCACGATTCCTGGTTACCCGGGGTACAACTCATGTTGTTGCCGCCCGAACCACCCATGCCTGCCGTGCCGCCAGTGCCCGCGCAACCTTCGCAGTCCACGGGATGCTGGTCGTTCCAGTCCTCCGCGTCCATCGTACAGCCGACCGCGAACATGCCGAACACCGTTGCAACCAGAACCACCCAAGCACTCTTCATCGTCGTCTTCATGAGAATCTCCTCTGCCCCGTGAGGGCGAAACGTGTTCCGCCGCCGAACGCTATGAGCGCACGGGGCATTTTCCCTACGTTGACGCAATGGGGATCGTTGCCTTTCCCCTCCTAGTCCCAGATGTCATGAACTTATAATATCGGACCTGTTCAAAATAATGTTGCTAGAAGCCTCTTTATCCGCCATAACACCTTAAATTAGGAGGGGAAAATCTTTATCATGTCACCAAATCATATTGTCATCCTCGCGTAGGCGGGGATCCAGTAAAATTGCTCCGTTCAAATAGCTTCGTGGTTTCCCATTTTCATGGGAATGACGGGGGGCTTTTGGTGAAATGAATTTAATTGTCTATTGAGCATCTGCACAACCTACAACGTAAGTTATGCAGCGACATGAATCTTCAAATAAATTGGAGACTCGTGTCGGGTGAGGCAGTACAAGTGTGTACTGCCTCGAGAACCGAGGGAAGACCAGCGCGTTGCGCGCGGCCGTTTGACTAGAAGAGATTGGTGGAGATGCCGAGGACCGCGTTGCCCTCCACCTGCACCGGGCTGTCACCGTGAGCGCGGGAGATGGGCGACTCACCGCCGAAGTACGAGACCTTGCCGCCGCCGACTCCGACCTCACCGGCAATGAACACCGGCGAACGCGGAATGTCGTAGCGGAGCTGGCCGACTCCAAGGATACCGTAACCGCGGAAGTGCTCGCCGTCGCCTTCGGTGACGAAGACTTGCTCTCCGCGAAGCCCGAGACGCCCTTGCACGTGGCCCGCGTCGTCGAGATACGTACCGATGCCGCCCGCACCGCCAGCGGTCCAGAGCGCTCCTTTGCTGCCGTCGAGGTTGACACCGTCCGCGCTGCCGTAGCCGAAGGTGGCGTCGGCCCAGAGAATGACCCTGGTGTCCGGGATGGTGGCCTGGAAGCCGACCTGTGCCAAACCGCGGTAGAGCGATCCGGCATCGCCACGAGAGTGCATTCCGAAGCCCAACCCGAGCGAGAGCTTGGTTGAGGCTTGAGCCACTCGCTGGACCTCGGTCTGCATATCAGCGAAGGCCCTGGCTACCGCCAGGATGTCCTGCTCCAGCCGAGCGGTCGTGGTGTTGGCATTGAGCGCCAACTGCCACGTGGCGCGGAGGTTCTTCTCGAGCTCCTCCACGCGCCGCCGGAGATCCGGAATGGACGCGATCTCCACCTCGTTGGCCTTCTTCCAGGTTTCGAAGGCGGACATGCGATCGGTCAACTGCTTGATCGCATCCTCGTTCCTGTCGACCGGGAAGCAGAACCAGACCTCGGTCAACCTCCGGAGCTTGCCACCGGTCGGGGTGCTGCCCACGATCGTGGACGAACGCCGAACGGGCACGGGCTTGTAGTGCTTGTTGCTGCACATGCATGCCCCGTCCGACTCGCCAGGCTCGCTCACGGACTCGCCCTTGCATTCACGCCTGGCGGTTGCCCAGCCGTCGACCGGGGTCGAGGTGGGCGCCGGGGGCGTGACAGCTGAAGGGCCACCGCATCCATTGCCCAAGCACGGTCGCATTTGCGCGCACCGCGGGCATCCGGCGTAGGCCGGCATGGCACACAACGACGCCAGAGTCGCGACGGCCGTATCGACCGCCACGCACTGCCCTCCTTGGGGCTGGTTGGGGACCTGCGCTTGCGCGAGGCCGGGGTTGACGATCATGATGGCCGCCGAAGCAACCACCGCCCAAAACACGCTCGAAACCTTCTTCATGATCCGAAATCCTCCTCGCCCCACACGGGGGCAGAACTACTGTCCCGCCGACCACATGCGTGGGGCGTAAAATCCCTCGATTGATTATCCAAAGTTCTCAGACACACACCAGTGTGGTCCAAGTAGAATGGCCACACCGGTGCGGCCCTAAAGTCGCTCCATGCCTTATGAGAAGAGGAGGAAAGCTTCCCACTCAGCACGGAACGGCTTTAAAGCCGCACGCACACCTGTTAGTAAAGAACACGATAAAATAACACAAAACCAGACTTTTGTCAATAGTCTTTACCTTATTCAGGCCTAATTTGTCAATCCTCTGACTAGCCGGATTATTTAAAATAAAAAATGGCTAATATTAGCCTTTTTGCGTCCTACGTCGCTAGTCCCAATCGTCCCGCGTCAAGATCCTTTCTTATACGTGGGACGTAGGACGTGCGACGAGCGACGATTTTCTATCTGAGCTCCTTAACCTTAGCCAAAACCCACAGTGACCCAACCAGCAGGCCAAAAATGGCACCTAAAAGCCCGTTTCTGACAAAATCAGGTTTGGCGAAAAATCTGGACGGCAACGGGTCATCGATTATCTGCAGGCGGACCGAATAGCCGAAATAGTTGGGCGCTTGAGTGGCCAGCTCTTTGGCCACGGCAATGGACAATAAAGTGGCCTGCGCTCTGTCTTTATGAAAAACTGTGACCTGCAAAACGCCCGTACCCGGCACCACGCCGATCTCCACGGTTTCTTTCCACTCTTGGCGTTTATCAATTTCGTCAGCCGAAAAATACGATGAGTCTACACCTTCCTGTTGCATGACCGCGTTAAAAAAACTGCTGGTATAAACAATCTCGGATAAATTTTGTCCGATACGTTCCGTAGATTTGATGGCCGTGTAAGGATCTACCCCCGTGGCATTGGTTTGGGTAATGAGCAGGCGCACCATGGAGGAAAATTTTAAAGGTTGAATAGCCGAAAAAATCAAAGCCAAGGCCAAACCCAAAAAAGTGGCGGCCGTTAAAATTTTCCAGCCGCGTCCGTAAATATGCAAAATATTAATGGAAGGCATTTGAATTACAGCAAAGGTTCACTGGTGGTTTGCGCGCCCAAAGTTACCGGCACTTCCAATTCTTCGCCCGCGCGCCACACACGCAGATTAACGGTCGAGCCCGGGCGATATTGCATAATAATATCGCTCAAGTCCAAACTCCCATCCAGTATATCACGATCTACTTGAAGAATCACGTCGCCTGTTTTTAATCCGGCTTTGTCGGCCGCGCCGTCCTTGATAACCGCGCGTCCCAGTTTTTTATCTTCACGCAGCCAGGCGCCCCGGCTTGGAAAATCTTCCGGCTGTTCTCCGATCAGACGAGCCACGGCCAAATCTATGGAATAAACTCCCAGATTAGCGCGCTCCACTTCCCCTCCGGCCATCACGCTTTGCAGAGATGACGACAGTGAACTGCCCGGCACAATCAACAAACGCCCGTCAACCGATGATTCAACCAAACCGATCAAAGCGCCTTTGGCGTCCCACAAAGGACTGCCCAGTTCCAACGGCTTCAAATCCCCCATGGCCACGATCCGGCGCTCCGGCTTATCGCTTAACACGGGATCGGAATGCGACACGTGTCTAATGGCGATAATGGATGAGGGAGCGAACTGCTCGGCTGACGGTTCAAGCCAAGCGGCCAAACCCGTACGCCCGGACCAGTAATCCGCAAAGGCTGTAACCGATAAATCGCGGGCATTGGTTTTTAAAAAAACCGTGTTAGTGGATCTGTCCAGAACACCTCTTTCAACTTGGTAAGCCCGGCCCGCGTGCCAAATCAACAAATCAGCCGCCTTGGCGTTTTCCAAAATCTGGCGCGTGGTCACAAACCAGCCGTCAGAGGTTAAAGCTACGGCCCGGCCCAATTGTTCATCTTCGGATAAAAAATTCTGGCTGACCGCGGTCTTTTTGTGCGCGTACACCACACCCACCGGACTGCGGCGGTTAAAAATGGATTCCGGAATGGCGCGCAAAGTAAAATCTTCCATTTGCAGAGGCACCAAGCGTATCTGCGTAGTGGTGGGCATGCTCACCGGTTCATCCACGGCCACCGTGCCGCTGGCATTGGGAATCTTAAAATAAGCTTGATGCGAAACCAAATCCGGCACCATCCTTTGAGCCACCACCATGCCCGATATGGCACCCGAAACCGCGCTTACGGCCAGCCATAAAAAAAACCCGGCCACGGACAGAGCCCACACATTTTTTTTCGCGAATTCTTTGATTGACATAATTTATAACCACCTGGAAGTTGTAATTAAAGTTATTATAAGCACCAAGGCTGCCAAGCCCTCCATCCAAGCTTGTTGTTTACTGGGTATGGGATGATATAAATAACGCCTCATGCGTAACACGACGCAAAAAATCAAGCAAGCCATGGCACCTTGCACGGCCATGGACAGAGGCAACATGACGCTCAATAAGCCAACATGCAAACCAACCGCTCCTCCGATAAACATCCAGACCACATTCTGCTCTTTAGTGGCCCCGGGATGACCCGTGGTCCTGAATAAAATCACAGACACGATGGTTACCAAGGCCACGTAAATCCACTTGGAGCTATGCAAAAAAGCAATCAGACCCACGGAAGTTGAGACCGTGTACCACAAAATAAACGGCACCAAAGCGATATTGACATGGGACAAGCCGTTAACCGGATAGCGCGAAGGCGTGAAGGATAATAAAAACAACAGCTCCAAAGACAAAAAAGATGACAATACGGCCAGCACGATAATCGCCCACCTGGCCAACTCACCCTCGCTCAACAGCATGCCAAAAACCAAAACACCCAACAACAAAAAAGTGGGCAGCATTTTTTCCACCATATCCACCAAGCTGACCCTGGTGCGCGACATGAGCCAAGCGGCGATCATCACCGCCAAGGTTCCGAGCACGGCGATCCAAGGATAAGACAAAGAGTTTTCAAACTGCGCGTAATATAAAATTCCTACCGCGAGAGCGGTGGCGGCCGGCAACAAACGATAAACGAAGATCATGCGCGTGTTTTATTTATCAATAATCAAATTAATACCTTTTTCCAATAAAGAAATGGCTTTAATGGCCTTTTCGCCCGCGATCTTCAATTCCCAAGTACCCAAATCTCTGGACAAGACAAACCCGGCGATGGTTCTGCCCCAAGACGCGGGCAAAGGATAATCTCCAAAACGGGTTTTCTTAATCTCAAAATAGATATCTCCCTGCTCATCAACCTTGGGCTCAAAAACAAACAGCAGATCAAAATTCAGATAACCGCGCCATTTGAATTTCAAAAAAGTTTCCATGCCGGAGGGGCTGACGGCTATCTGGGTAACCAGGGGCTGCCAATCCGTATTCCTTAAAGCCCCTTCCACCGAAGAAGTCAGCAGACCCGTAATCTCCGCTTCACTGATCTGAATGGTATAAACATCGGTTTGACGATTACGTTGTTCGTAAATACGACCGGCCAAACGTATCCTGAACTCATCCCAGGTTACAGCCTCGCCTTTAACCAATCTGATGGGTTGCGGACCATGGTACAAGTAAGAAAACAAAGGTACTTCAACTAAACCGGTTTTGGCCAAAGCCGCGCCCAAAAAAACCACCAAGATGGCTAAAAAGGCAATCAAAAAAACTCCACAGCTGACCAAATTCTTGCCCCACTTGGGTTTTATTTTTTTGGCTTTAAGCTTAGTATTTCCAGCCTCCGTCGGAAGCGTCTGCCCGGCGCCCGAAGACGTCCCTTTTAAGAGGGTAATGCTCATAATTCTTATGACTGACCAACCACCATGTTTTGCATCAAATAATAATGAATGGATTATAACATAATCGACAACATCCCACAGCTTCCCTATTATCCCAAAAACCTCTAAGATATCCCCTATGCCCACTTTGGC
>Ga0116156_10000959_pt1 | contig 29286 bp, 24 predicted proteins | sample AD_UKC045_MetaG_FD_89891 | JGI IMG/M metagenome (GOLD analysis project Ga0116156, IMG submission 89891) | Active sludge microbial communities of municipal wastewater-treating anaerobic digesters from USA - AD_UKC045_MetaG | ecosystem: Engineered > Bioreactor > Anaerobic > Digestate | place: USA...
ACAGGCCTGTGAAAAATCCGGAATTCCTTGTGAAATCATTAATCTGACCGCTTCCGACTGGCTCAGTCAGGTTCTGAATGAGAAATACGACTTTTTCCTTATGAAGCCGCCAGGTAATTTATCCCATTTTAAGACCCTATATGATGAGCGGCATTACATTATTTCAAAAGTGCTGAAATTAAAAACTTTCCCTTCTTATGAAGAGTGTTTTATCTATGAAAACAAAAAGCTGCTAAGTTATTTTCTTGAGGCACAGGGAATTCCCCATCCAAAAACTTCTGTTTTCTATGATCTGCATGAGGCTCATGAATTTTTAAGTAAAACAACATTCCCTTTGGTCGCAAAAACCTCCATCGGGGCTTCGGGCAGTGGTGTAACCATAATCCGGTCGAAAGATAATGCGCTGAAATATGTCTCAAAAGCATTTTCAAAAAAAGGGATTAAACGACAATTCGGACCTAACCGGAATACCGGGACTCCGGGAAAATGGCTCGGTAAAGCATTAAAAGAACCCAGATACTTCGTGAAGCGGTTAAAAGTTTATTTTTCGATTCATAAGCATGGTGAACGTGATTTCGTCATCTTTCAGGAGTACATTCCGCATGCATTTGAGTGGCGTGCCGTTAGGATCGGCGACAGTTATTTCGCTCATCAAAAAGTTAAAGTGGGTGACAAAGCCAGCGGGTCAAAAGGAATCGATTATGTTAATCCACCTGAATCTCTGCTGAATTTTATTAAAGACCTGTGTGAAACGAACCGGTTCAATTTTATGGCCATAGATATTTTTGAAGATGGGAAAGGTGGTTACCTGGTGAATGAACTCCAGACGCTTTTTGGCCATGTGCAGGATTATATACTATCCATCGATGGAAGAATCGGCAGGTTCAGGTTTTTAAACAACCAATGGGTATTCGAAGAAGGCAACTTTAATACAAATGAATCCTATGATTTAAGGCTTGAAACTGCATTGAGCTTATATAAAAATGGAAACTGGTGAAAGTTCTGTTCGTTAGCAGCGGAAATAATAAGCAAGGTGTTGGCAATGTGGTTAAGAATCAGGGTGATTCTTTAGAGACTCACCCTGAAATTACCTTGCTTTCTTATTATACAATTAAAGGCCGCGGTATAAGGGGCTATTTAAGCAACGTGATACCTCTGTATAAACATCTGAAAAACAATGAATATAATATTATTCATGCACATTACTCTCTTTCGGCACTGGTGGTCACATTGGTAAGTACCAGGAAATTAATAGTCTCGCTGATGGGAAGTGATGTTTATGCAAAGGGCGTGTACAGGTTCATTATTCGATTGTTTTCCAACTTTTTATGGAAAGCAACTATTGTTAAATCTAAGGAAATGCAGATTAAACTTATGTTGCCCAATGCCGTAACAATTCCAAATGGTGTTGACTTATCAAGGTTTGAATATATTGAAAAGACCACGGCCCAATTGATGACCGGATTTGATAAATCAAAGACGAACATCGTTTTTTTAGCCGATCCAAACCGCAGGGAAAAAAATGTGATACTGGCAGAACATGCAATAAAATTGCTTGAAGATTCAAACACTGCTTTGCACATTATTTATGATATACCGCATAAAAATATCAGGGAATTCTTATATGCTGCTGATATATTAATCCTCACCTCTTTATGGGAAGGCTCTCCCAACATCATCAAAGAAGCAATGGCCTGCAATTGTCCCATAGTATCAACCGATGTCGGTGATGTGAAATGGCTTTTTGGAAACACGGAAGGCTGTTATCTGACCAGTTTTGATCCGGAAGACGTGGCTGAAAAAATAAGATCGGCCCTGGAATTTGCAGCATCAAAAGGAAGGACTAATGGCCGGGAACGCATGATTGAGCTTGGACTTGATGCTGACACTGTATCCCAAAAATTAGTCATGGTTTATAAAAATGTTTTAAAAGATGCAAAGCAATAAACCTGGCGCCATTATCATCGAAGGGCATGTGCAGGGCCTGTCGAATACACGTTCGCTGGGTGAGGCCGGAATACCGGTATATGTGGTCGATAAAATAAAATGCATTGCCCGCCATTCTAAATATTGCAGGAAGTTTTTTCTTTGCCCGGATTTTATTCAGGACGAATTTGCAACGTTCCTCATCGATCTTGCTGAAAAAGAAGGTGTTAAAGGGTGGGTTTTAATTCCTTCCAATGATCATGCCGTTTACACTATTTCAAAACATAAAACCCGACTTGAGCAGTATTACAAATTAATTACCCCGGGCCTTGATACCATCGAAAAGATTTATGATAAAGCAGCGCTGCTCTCGCTGGCTGAGCAATGTAATGTTCCAATTCCATCAACATTTTATTTTAAAAACGAAAATGATCCGGTGCCGGTTTCCTTAGCTTTTCCGGCCATTACCAAGGGGCGCAACGGACTATCTTTTTATCGCGCTATGCGCATGAAAGCGCTGCTTGCCCGTGATGAAAAAGAACTGAGGAAACAGTTGCATATAATTCATGAAAAATATAACATTTCCGGTGTATTCACGCAGGAACTCATCCCATTTGATGGAAGCAACAAAACCATTTCTTTCACCGCTTTCTGTATAACTGGTGAGATAAAATCATACTGGATGGGTGTAAAGCTCCGTGAACATCCCTTACAATTTGGAACTGCAACTTTTGCCAAAAGTGTTTATATCCAGGATTGCTATGATCTTTCCATCCCGCTTATTAAATCAATCAATTACACAGGAGTCTGCGAAATAGAATACCTCTACGACCCCAGGGATAAAAAATATAAGCTAATAGAAATCAATGCAAGAACCTGGCTTTGGGTTGGATTAGCAAAATTTTGTGGTGTGAATTATGCCCGAATGATCTATGATCATGTAAATCATAATCAAAATGACTTTCCGGCCACTTATGATATAAACAAAACCTGGATCAATCCATTCAGCGATTTAGCTTATGCCTTGCTGGCTCTGGTGAAAGGAAAAATAACGTTCAAGTCTTATCTTTCATCCTTTCGAAATGGTGCAATGGTGAATGCGCTATTTCTGAAAAACGACTGGAAACCAGGTGTAGCTTACCTTTTAAGTCTATTTTCATTTCTAAAGAAAAGATGAAATATCCCTACGCTAATCCTAATTTAAGGATTGCAGATTTAATTAAAACCCTATTTTCTTCCGCATCGGCTTCTGAAGAAAGAATTAAAAAATACTTCTCAGATCTGACAGGGAAAAAATATATCCTGGTCACCAATTCGTGCCGCACAGCACTTTATATGGCTTATCAGAGTCTGGGTATTAAAGGGGAAGTGATCACCTCTCCCCTCACCTGTAAAGTGGCTCTTGATCCAATCATTGAATCAGGAAATACTCTGGTTTTCGCAGATATTAATACAGGTGATCTTAACATAGTACCGGGTGACATTGAACACCGGATCACAGATAAAACAATTGCGATCCAGGCTATTCATCTCGGTGGGGTCGCTTGTAAAATGGATCGTATTCTGTCCCTTGCAAAACAACGCAATCTTATAGTGATTGAGGATTGTGCGCAATCGCTTGGGGCTTATTACAATGGCAAACCCTCGGGTTCATTTGGTGATGTTTCATGCTTTTCCCTCATAAAAAATGCTTACGGAATTGGAGGAGGTATTCTTGCTACCAATTCTTTTGAAATTTACCAGAAGGCTTTAAAAATCAATGAAGAACTATTGGCTACGGGGTTAATGCTTTTACTATTCCGAACCATTCGTAACCTGGCAGAAACCAATAGAAACAACATCCTTTTCCGTGCTTTGCACAAATCAATCATGCTTGTAAAAGGAAAGAAAAAAAGCTACGGTTCAGTGATTCAGCAGTTGCACCAGATCACCTGCTATGAAAAAAAATTAGCAGCACATCAGCTAAGCCGAATGACAGGGCTCCACAACCTTCGAAAAAATATTGGCAAAAAATATTATGAATTATTAACGGGTAATAACATCCTGGTAAATTATGATTATGAGGTTAATGGTTCATCGTTTACAAAATTTTTTGTTTACAATCCATCGTTAGATAGCCAAAAAGCCCTTACGTGCTTAAATGCAAAAGGAATTGAGGTGATGCATCTGGAACAGAGATACGGCAATCCATTACAGCCCAGATTTGTAGATAAAGAAACTGCCCTTTTACAGGGATTGAAAAATTATGATACCGTTCATGATTGCCTTATTTCATTACCTCTCCCGGAAGGAATCAAGGAGAAGCATATCTTCATAATTGTCAGTGCCTTAAAGGAAATAACTAATTAAAATAATATGAAAATATTGTTGGTTACCGGACATCCGGCACAGGTCCATAATTTTAAATATTTGAAATCAGACCTGGAAGCGAGGGGCCATCAGGTTTTCTGGCTGGCAACCGACAAAGACATCAGTAAGTACCTGCTTGATTATTATAAAATTGACTACACGGTAATTTCCCGTCCGGGCAAATCTCATTTTTCCAAATTACGTACCCTCATTAAAAACACCTGGTTTACTAAAAAATTTATCCGGAAAAATAAGATCGACCTGGCCTTTTCCCGTGTATCTCCTTATGTAGCATTAGCTTGTTTTTTATTGCATAAAACCCATTTCGCGCTAACCGACACGGAATCTGCAGCACTATATGACAAATTCTTCGGTCGTTTTGTTTCCGTCCTTTTTACTTCAAAATCATTTAAAAGGACTTTGCGCAAAGACCAGGTTTGGTTTGATGCCAATATTGAATTGTTCTATCTTCATCCCAATAAATTTAAACCCCTTGAAAATGTTGATAATATCCTCAATATCAAAAGGGATGAGCCTTATATTATTCTGCGTTTTGTAAGCTGGGACGCTTATCATGATAAAGGCCTTACCGGGTTTACGGATATTAATAAACTCAAGGCGGTTACGGTATTCTCTAAGTATGCAAAAGTATTTATAAGTTCAGAAAAGGAACTTCCTGCGGAACTGGCTCCCTTTCAAATTAAAATACCGCCGGAAAGAATGCATGACGTTCTTGCCCATGCTTTATTGTTTTTTGGCGAAAGTGCTACAATGGCTTCAGAAAGTGCTGTATTGGGAACTCCTGCAATATTTCTTGATAAAGTTGGAAGGGGATATACTGATCATGAGGCTAAATTTGAACTTGTGTATAATTTTGGAAATTCCTTGGAATCGCAAGAAAAAGCGATAAACAAAGGGCTAGAACTTATTCAGGATCAGGGCTTAAAAAACAAAATGTATCATAATCATAAAAGGCTCATGAAAGACAAGATCGACGTCACCGCCTTCATGGTCTGGTTCATCGAAAATTACCCTGAAAGCGACCGCATCATGCAGGAGAACCCTGATTACCAGTACCGGTTTAAATAATGAGGGAAATATTGTTCGATTGTTCGATTGTTCGATTGTTCGATTGTTCAATTGTTCAATTGTTTAACTATAAAACTGTTAAATTGTCCAACTGCCCAACTGAAATGACCTACCTTTTCGACCTCGGCCACCCTGCGCATTTCCACCTGTTTAAGCAAAGTATCCGCATTTTGCAGGAAAAGGGGCATAAGGCGGTCATTACGATCAAGGATCAGCCTGTTTTGATTGCACTTTTGCAGGATGCGGGGATGGAGTTCATCAACCTGGGACATAAAGGAAAATCGCTGCCTGCAAAGGCGCTTCGCCAGCTCATGTTCGACTGGAAAGTCTGGAAAATCGCCCGGAAGCACCGCGTCGATATTGGCCTGGGCGTTTCCATGTCGGTGCCTCACGCCGCCCTGTTCTGCAAAATGAAATCGGTATTGTTCGACGACGACGACCGGGCCGCGACGCCCCTGTTCTACCAATTTGCCCACAGCGTGGCCGGCCGGGTGCTGTCGCCCGATTGCCTGAGCTTTCAGCAGGGCGGAAAAAAATATACGTATTACAACGGGTACCATGAGCTGGCCTACCTCCACCCCGCCCGCTTCACCCCCGACCCGGCCATCCTGCAAAAAGCCGGCGTAAACCCGGGCGAACCCTATTTTATCCTGCGTTTCAATGCCTTCGGGGCCTATCATGACACCGGGCAGGGCGGCTTTTCAGACGAACAGAAACAAGATTTGATTGAAAAATTAAAGCCTTACGGCAGGGTGTTCATTACCGGCGAAAAAGATGTGGCGCCACAGTTCCGGTCTTATCTTATAAACCTCCACCCCGCCGATATGCATAGTTTTATGGCATTCGCCACGCTATTCCTGGGTGATAGCCAGACCATGGCCTCCGAGGCTGCTATGCTGGGCGTGCCTTCTATCCGGTTGAACTCGTTCGTGGGAAAAATATCGTACCTTGAAGAACAGGAAAAGAAATATGGCCTGACCTTTGGCTTTCTGCCACAGGATTTCGATAAAATGCTTGCTAAGCTCGATGAGTTGCTGGCAATGAATGATCTGAAAGCAGAATGGCAGCTACGCAGGCGGAAAATGCTGGAGGAAAAGATTGATGTGACGGCGTACCTGGTTGAGGGGCTTGGGGCTTGGGGCTTGGGGCGTAGGGCGTAGGGCGTAGGGTTGATGGTTAAGTTTGGGAATGTATTAAGACCCGAAGGGTCGAATATGAATAGCGAAAGTAATGAGATTGATCGCGAGTTATGTTTCGGGATAATTAGTATATTTGCGAATTATAATTCGTCCATATTATGGAAAGCACGTTAATCCTGCAAAATCCTCACTGGAAAAACATTCCCTACCAGGGATTGCTCGACCGTGAAGTGATCGGGGAAATGATTCAGCTATTTAAGCTGAAAGAAATCCTCATCATCCAGGGTATCAGAAGATCCGGAAAGTCATCGGTCATGTATTTAATGATTAACAAGTTACTTAAAGATTTTCCTGGCGATGAAATTCTTTATATAAACCTTGAGGATCCTTCGTTCAGAGAGGCCTGGGAAGATCCGCTGCATCTGCGACGGCTGGTTGAGATGGCTTCAAAAATTACCGGAAAAATACCACAAATTCTTTTACTGGATGAAATTCAGCTTGTAAAAGGCTGGGAATCTTATATTAAAAGTGTTTATGACAGCCTTGTCTTCCGGAAAATAATTGTTACAGGCTCAAACCAGGCCTTGTTAAATTCGAATTATGCCACAAGCATTTCCGGCCGCTACGTCAGTTTGCAGATATTCCCTTTCTCTTTAAATGAAAGGATAAACCACCTTGGCTTTGGTAATCGATTTGATATTTTATCAAATAAACATCACATCAGCAGGTTATTGGAAGAAATGATGCAATTCGGAGGGTTTCCGGAAATATGCCATACTGAAAATGCCGGGTTAAAGAGAAGACAACTCATTGGTTATTTTGATTCCATATTAATGCGCGATTGCCTTTCTATCCATGCAGTTCGTGATGTCCATCTTTTTAAATCCCTTACAACTTACTATTTATCAACTATTGGCCGGCCATATACCTATTCAAGCCTGGCCCGCACTGTGGGCAGCAATGAACATACCGTAAGGGATTACTTGTCTTTTTTAACAGATGCCTGGCTGATAAAGGAAATCTATCCATGGTCGCCTGCCATAAAATCCCTTGTATCAGGTCCGAAAAAAGGGTATTGCTCTGATAACGGACTGATAAATATTAATTCGTTGTCAATATCCCCTGACTTTGGCTGGCTTTTTGAAAACCTGGTTTTCACAGAGTTAGTGCAAAGCGGATTGACTGATATCCGTTTTTATTCCGGCTATCGTGAATGTGATTTTATTGTAAAAGCCGGACAAACCCTTACGGCAATCCAGGTATGTTATAATTTAAACAAAAATAACCAGGAGCGGGAAACTTCAGGATTGATCGAAGCGATGGAGAAGACCGGGGCAGATAAAGGTATTATCGTTTCACCTTTTTCATCGATGGAAATAAGTGATAAAGTCAGCGTAATACCAATATTTGATATATACAAAGAAATGCAGACTGTTGATATCGGGTAGAAGGGTGTGCCCGTATCCTTTACCAGTTTAACAATTTAACAATTTACTACCACGGACTTCACCATCAAAATATACCGTAAGCTACTTGAATCACTCATCGATCAGGGCTATGCTTTCCAGACCTTCGCTGAATTCATGGAAAAACCAGAGCCGCGGAGCATCATTCTTCGGCACGACGTGGACCAGCGGCCCGGATACAGCCTGCGTTTTGCCCGGATGCAGCATGAGTCGGGCGTGAAAGGCTCCTATTACTTCCGCATGGTGCCGCAAAGTTTTAATGAAACGATAATTAAGGAAATATTAGGTCTTGGCCATGAGATCGGCTATCATTACGAAACAATGGATACCTGCAAAGGTGATACAGAAAAAGCGCTAAGGGAATTCGTTCGGAATCTTGAATTGTTAAAAAAACTGGCCCCAATTAAAACCATCTGCATGCACGGTAGCCCGCTATCAAAATACGACAACCGGGACCTGTGGGGAAAAGAAAAGTCATCAGTCGTCAGTCGTCAATCATCAGTCATCAGTCGTCAGTCGTCAGTCGTCAGTGGAACCCGGGAACCCGGGAACCCGGAACCCGGAACCCGGAACATGCCTCACTACAAGGATTACGACATCATCGGCGAGCCTTATTTCGACATCGATTTCACGCAGGTGCTTTACCTCACCGATACGGGACGAAGATGGGACGGGGCGAAGGTGAGTGTAAGGGATAAAGTCGGCAGTCATCAGTCAGCAGTCAGCGGTCGGCGGTCGGCAGTGGAACAATGGAACAGTGGAACAATGGCACAATCAACCCGAAACCCGGAACTGAAATTTCACAGCACCCGCGACATCATCGCCGCCGCCAACGCCGGTCTCCTCCCCGACCGGATCATGTTCACCTTCCACCCGCAGCGCTGGACCGACCGGCCGCTGCCGTGGCTCAAAGAACTGGTGATGCAAAACGCAAAGAACATTGCAAAGAGAATAATCCTAAGTTCTAAGTCCTAAGTTCTAAGTTTTAAGTCCTAAAGAGTTCCGTCAGGAACGAAATTATGGTTGGGATATGAATACTTTTTATTAATTTTGCGAATTTTATCGCAACGTAATTATTCGCAATAAATGAAAGAGAATCCTTTTAAATTTGGCAGCATTGTCGATGAACCCTATTTCACTGACCGCATTCTTGAAATAGAACAGGTGAAATCCATTATTGGCAGTCAAAACCATCTTACCATCATAAGTCCCAGAAGGTTCGGGAAATCAAGTCTTATCATGAAAGTGGCCAATCAAACCAACCGGCCATTGATTGCAATCGACATGCAATTGATTACAAGTACATCAGACCTTGCGGCCCAGATCCTTAAACGCATTTACAGGATTTATCCTTTTGAAAAAGTCAGGCAGCTTGTTAAAAATTTCCGTGTTATTCCTTCCATTACACTTAATCCGCTAACTAACCAGGTTGAAGTGTCATTTCTCCCCGACAGTTCCCAGGTGCCTTTGCTTGAAGATGTACTGAACCTGATGGAGAAATTAAGCTCTCAAAAAAAGAAATTATTGATGATATTCGACGAATTCCAGGAAACAAGACGCATTCATCCTGATTTATTGAGGCAGCTAAGGTCCATTATGCAATATCATAAACTTATTAATTACATTTTTCTTGGAAGCCAGGAATCATTAATAAAGGAGATTTTTGAGATGAAAAAGTCTCCCTTTTATCATTTTGGCATGATTATTCAGCTTGGAAAGATCCCCGAAACAGATTTTTTTAATTTCCTGGCAAGCCGGCTTGAGCCTGTTAATAAGAACGCATCTGATCTGGCTCAGCATATTATCAGTTACACAGGCTGCCATCCGTATTATACGCAACAACTGGCCTTTGTGGTTTGGGATAAATGCTACAGGAAATCATTTTCCGAAAATCCGGTTTCTGAAGCTGCCGGTGATTTAATCTCGATGCATGATATGGATTACGAGCGATGGTGGATGAATTTGAATAAAACAGATAAAAAGCTTCTTATCGGATTGTCACTTTCAAATAAAACCCCGCTTTCGGAAGCATTTTACAGAAAAAATGACCTTGGTGCCCCAAGTACAGTATTTAGCAGTATCAAAAGGCTGATGGTAAACGGTTATATAATTAAGGTCGATACAAAATATGAAATCGACGACCCGTTCTTCGGACAATGGCTAAGGTTGAGAAGGGAAGCGTGAGAAAAGTCCTAAGTTCTAAGTCCTAAGTCTTAAGTTTTGAGTTTTGAGTTCGGGATTCCGAGGGCACACCCGTATCCCTTAACAGTTTAACAGTTTAACAATTTAACAGTTTTCCATGAAAATCATCTCCGTCGTCGGCGCCCGTCCTAACTTTATGAAGATTGCACCCTTTATAAAAGCCATTGATATACACAATACTAAATTCCAAATTCCAAATTCCAAATTCCAAATTCTAAATACCCAGGAACCAATACCCAAGAACCAAGACCAAACACCCAATACCCAATACCTAAGTCATCTTCTCGTTCACACCGGCCAGCATTACGACATCCGTATGTCGGGGGCTTTTTTCCGCGACCTGGGAATCCCGGAGCCCGATATCAACCTGGAGATCGGTTCGGGAACACATGCTGAGCAGGTGGGGATGACTATGATTGAATTCGAAAAAGTGCTGCAGCGGGAAAAGCCCGACTGGGTTGTCGTAGTCGGAGATGTGAACGCAACACTTGCATGCACGGTCACTGCAAAGAAAGAACTGGTGAAAGTCTGCCACATTGAAGCCGGCCTGCGATCGGGCGATATGAGCATGCCCGAAGAGATCAACAGGCTGGTCACCGACCGCCTTGCCGACCTGCTCCTCACTCCTGACCGGATTTCCATTGCCAATCTTGTAAAAGAAGGTGCAGCCGAACACCGGATCAAAATGGTCGGAAACATCATGATCGACACGCTCGAGGCAAACCGGGAACGGGCTGCAGGGCTGGAAATTGAGGATATTATTGCCAGAAATACCATTGAAAATTCCAAATTCCATGGACCAGCCCCCACCCCGTCCCTCCCCCAATTGGGGGAGGGAGAAAGGGAGGGGGCCGTCTCATTCGCTGTAATCACTCTTCACCGCCCTTCCAACGTCGACCGTGAAGACGTCCTGGTTCCTTTGTTCCGTTTCCTGGCTGATGAAGTTGCCGGCACGATGCCCCTCTTATGGCCGGTGCATCCCCGCGCTGAAAAAATGCTGCGGCAGTTCGGCCTCTGGGAAGAAGCGCTGGCCCATCCCGGCCTGATGATGCTCCACCCGCTGGGCTACCTGGAAATGCTGCGACTTAATATGGATGCCCGAATTATGCTTACCGACAGTGGTGGATTACAAGAAGAGTGTACTGTTCTTGGCACCCCTTGTCTTACAATGCGCTGGAATACCGAACGGCCGGTGACACTGAGAGAACACGGTGGTGCCAGTGTTCTGGTGGGTAATTCTATTGATAAAATAATAAATGAATTCCTGGAAACGCTTCAAATGCCGCGTAAGCCGATGCGACCAGAGTTGTGGGACGGGAAAACGGCAGCCCGATGCCTGGAGGAAATTTTAAGTTTTAAGTGTTGAGTCTTAAGTTCTGGAATCTTTTTTTACAATTTTACAATTTAACAGTTTAACAGTAACAACCACGGACTTCACTATAAAGATATACCGCTCCCTCCTTGAATCCCTTGCCGCGCAGGGATACTCTTTCCAGCCCTACGCCGGATTCCTCGAAAATCCGGCTTCCCGCTGCATAATCCTCCGCCACGACGTGGAGGCGCGCTACGGAAATGCGCTGGAAATGGCAAAGATCCAGCATGAAAAAGGGATCCGCGGAACCTACTATTTCCGCTTCCTTCCGGGGCATTTCGATACCGGTATCATCCGCGAGATCGCCGCTATGGGCCACGAGATCGGCTACCATTACGACGATCTTTCCTATTGTAAAGGCAACTATGAGAAAGCGATCAGGCGCTTCGAAAAAAACCTGGCCACCCTGCGTGAGATCGCTCCCGTGAAAACCATTTGCATGGAAGGAGCACCGCTGTCGAAGTGGGACAACCGATGGCTGTGGGGAAAGGGAGTTCAAAGTTCAAAGTTCAAAGTTCAAAGTTCACTTAATACCGCTCACCGTTCACCGCTCACCGTTCACCGTTCACCGCTCACCGTTCACCGTTCACCGCTCACCGCTCACCGTTCACCGTTCACCGCTCACTACCGCGATTACGGCATCATCGGCGAACCCTATTTCGATACCGATTTCTCGGATGTCTTCTACCTGACCGACACCGGCCGGCGATGGGACGGGAAAGGCAGTGTGCGGGATAAAGTTGGGCAGTTGGACAGTTGGGCAGTTGGACAATTGGACAATAGAACAGTCGGAAGACACAACCCGGAACCCGGAACCTGGAACCCGGAACTTAAATTCCACAGCACAAACGACATTATTCGTGCTGCCGAAGCCGGCCTGCTGCCCGACCGGATCATGTTCACGTTCCACCCGCAGCGCTGGACGGATAAGCCGCTGCCATGGCTGCAGGAACTGGTGATGCAGAATGTGAAGAACGTGGCAAAGAGAATAGTGTTGAGGGGCGTAGGGCATAGGGCGCAGGGCTAAGTGTTGAGGGTTATGTTCGGGAATGTATGAAGACCCGAAGGGTCAAAAATGAATAGCGTCAGGAACAACAGTTTGGTAGCCGGGAATTTTTTTTGCAAATCATTTGAAGAAGTCATAATTATTTGTATCTTGCGTTACGCAAATAAGCATAATATCAATGATCACTGAAAATCCTTTCAGATATGGTGTCGTAGTTGATGATCCGTATTTTATTAACCGCGAAAAAGAGGTTAAAGAAATCGGTTTTGACCTGATTTCCGGTAATAATCTCATTATTACTTCGCCAAGGCGATATGGTAAAACTTCGCTTGTGATGAAAGTCATCAATCAACTTGAAAAACAAGGATTTCCGGTCATTTACCTGGATTTCTTCCGCATCTCTGACCTGAAACAATTCATGGATACTTATGCTTCACAAATTCTCAGGAAGCAAACAGGCATAAAAAAATCCCTTGCCGTATTTCAGAAGTGGATACACGGTATTCGTCCGGCCATTACGCTCGACCCTTCTGGTTCTCGTTCATTTACTTTTTCGCATGATCCTGCGGTACCGGTATATGATTCCCTGACAGAAATCCTGAACCTGCCTTTGAAAATTAACAGCGATAAAAGATGGATTGTGGTTTTTGATGAATTTCAGGATATTGAAAAACTGAATGGGCAGGAAACTGAAAAGTGGTTCCGTTCGGTCATGCAATTTCATGAACAGATCAGCTACGTATTCCTTGGCAGTAAAACCCATTTGATCGGACAAATGTTTTCTCAGCGGGAACGGGCATTCTACGGATTTGGAAAGCTGATGCGAATTGGAAAAATCCCTTGCATTGAAATGGAGCATTACATTTCAAACAGAATGAATCAAACCGGCATAAATTGCGACCAGGCTTCCGCCAACCAAATTATTTCTTTAGCTGACAACATTCCATACTTTGTGCAGTTCCTGGCTTCAGAAACATGGTCCCTGGCCCGTGAAAATAATGGCATTATCAATGATATGCTGATTACCCGGGCTGTTGAAAATATACTGAATAACCAGCAGGATCATTTTCATCAACTCATCGATCAGCTTTCACCTTATCAGAAAAAAGTCGTTCGCGCCCTGACTTCAGAACAGGACCAGATCTATTCACAGAATTTTATGAAAAAATATGACCTTGGCGCCGTCAGCAGTACACAAAGGGCTGTTGAAAGCTTAACCAACTCCGGCATTCTTGAGAAAGACCAGGAAGCGGTTTATTTTTCCAATCCATTCTTCAGGCAATATTTGAAAGACCGGGCATAGGGCGTAGGGCATAGGGTTAAGTTCGGGATTGTATTAAGACCCGAAGGGTCAAATATGAATAGCGTCAAAGTAAAGTATAACTTTCATATATCATGTATATGTAAACCGTAATGAAAATAATCCTGATACTCTATACCATCATCATCGTCCTGCTGGCCATCCTCCCGATCAACAACGGCAATGGATTCCTGAACGACAATTTCATCCTTTCATTCCGGCTCGATTACATAGCCCACTTCGCGATATTTATCCCCTGGATGTTAATCTCGTGGCTCTTTTATGCCTCCTGGGAAAGCAGGACCTTACTTAGAATCTTCGGTTGGATATTGCTTGGATTGATCCTTGCGGTTGCCACAGAATTTGTACAATATTTGCTCCCTTACCGCGCCTTCAATATCAACGACCTGGCTGCCAACGTGCTGGGCGTCATGCTTGGAGGCTTGTTTTTTATTTTTAAACCGAAAAGGAAGAAGGAACCTGAACTTTGAACTTTGAACTGATCACCGATCCTCAACGTCTTCTTGCGCTCGGGTGGGATGCATTCGTCAGGTCTCACCCGCAGGGGACGGTGTTCCAGTCGCCCGACATGTTTGAACTTTTCAGCAGGACAGCGAAGATGACGCCGGTCGTGATCGGGGTTGCGGAAAAAGGTTCCGGTGCACTCAGGGGGATTCTGCAGGGTGTTGTGATCCGGGAAATAAAAGGTCCGGCCGGGTATTTTTCGTCGCGAACCGTGATTTACGGAGGGCCGCTTGTAGAGGCAGCGAGACAGGGAGACGGGGAGACAGGGAGAGAGGGGGAAGTTCGGGAGATTGTGGGGATGCTGCTGCGGGCTTTGATCGTGGTGGTTAAAAACCGCTCGATCTTCATCCAGTTCCGGAATTTCACCAGCCAGGAGGATCACCGGGAGGTTTTCGGGGAAAATGGATTTAAATACCGCGACAGGCTGAACCTGCTGGTGGATACATCTTCTTTTGAAACAGTGATCCAAAATATGAGCGGATCGAGGTGGAGGCAGATCAGGAAAGGCCTGGGGCAGTTGGACAGTTGGACGGTTGGACAGTTGGACAACCGTCATCCTGAGCGGAACGGACGTCATCCTGAGCGGAGCGAAGGAACTCCTGGCCATCCTGCCGAAATCATCGAACCGCAAAACCTGCAACAAGTCAGGGAATTCTTCAATCTCCTGTCAGACCTTTACAGGTACAAAGTCAAAAAGCCCCTGCCGGAATGGGATTTCTTCGAACGGTTCTATAACCAGTCGAAAGAAGGAAAAGTGGGTATCATCCGCCTGGTGAAATACCGGGGAAAGATCATTGGCGGGATACTTTCACCTGTCACCCCGGGAAAGACAATTTACGAATGGTATGTCTGCGGGCTGGATCATGAATACAAAGAGGTTTATCCCAGCGTACTGGCTACCTGGGCTGCCATTGATTATGCCTTGAAGAACGGGATCCCACAGTTCGATTTCATGGGTGTAGGGATTCCGGAGCGGGAATATGGCGTGAGGGAGTTCAAGTCGCGGTTCGGGGGTGAAATGGTGAATTACGGGCGATTTGCACGGATCAACAACAAGGCCGTTTACATGATTTCGGAAATTGGGTTCAATATTCTGGCTTTACTGAAAAAGATTTGATGTTGGCTTAAAACTTGATTTGTTAGTCCGACGGGTGAATCCGTTGGTTGCCAGTGATCGTGCTCCAACGACTAAAGCCGTTGGTTCCAAAAACAATAGAACCGACGGCTTTAGTCGTCGGACTACCCACTTTCTCACTGACGGCTCCAGCATATATACCTGATCCAAACTCCGTGTAATCTGTGGTGAAAAAAAATAACTAATTTTAACCGCCTAACCCCAATCCCGATGATCCGACGCCGGACGATTATTTACCTGCTGATCGATATCCTGATCGTCACCGTTTCATTCCTGCTGTTCATCTGGATCAAACCGGCATCCAGGGCGGTCTATCTCCCCACCTACTTCCCCCCTTTCGTGTTCTTCCTTTTCCTGTGGCTCAGTGTTTCCGTCTCCATCGACAAATACCGCCTTTACAAAAAGAAGACCCTGCGCGATGTCCTGTTTCCCGTCATCATCGGCGACCTGATCATCCTTTTCGCCGTTGTCCTGCTGATCGTTCTCTTCCAGCAGTTCAATTATTCCAGGATGATCGTCTTCGGAACCATTGGGTTGTCGTTTCTGCTGGAGCTACTGTTTTCCTACATCTACTATTACAACCGGAACCTGAGCCGCGATGCCGAGCATTTCGACACCTTCGCACAGGCCCGGATCAAAGCCAAAGCCGGCCTGCTGGAACCCGAAGAGGTGGAACAGCTTCTCCGCGAGCGGCCCGATGCCCCTTCCCTTCCGCTGAACAGGGAGCTGATCCGGCAGGAAGCGGGCGAGGAGGTCCTGGAATATATCGAATCATTTATCGATGCGGAACACCGCCGCACGCTGGTGATATCCACCACCACGCCGTTCAACATTCAGAGCCAGCCTGAGGGGTACTTCGATGCTATCGTGAACCTGCACCAGGTAAACGATTTCAAGAGGATCAACAAGTTCTTTGAGGCCGTGAACAGCCGGTTGCCGATGTATGGCCTTTACATCAACTGCGCCTATACCAATGCGATCAGGAAACGGAAGATCATGCGGAAATACCCGCCGGTGATCAATGGGATCTTTTATTTCTTCCATTTTATTTTCATGAGGATCTTCCCCAAACTGCCGTTGACCAAGAATATCTATTTCTGGATAACGAATGGCTACAACCGGTCGCTTTCGAAGGCAGAGACTTTCGGACGGTTGTATTCCTGCGGGTTCGAGCTGATCAACGACCGGCAGATCGGCAATCTGCACTATTTCGTGGCCCGGAAGATACAGGAGCCGTCATTCGACTACCATCCGACCTACGGGATGCTGATCCGCCTCCGCCGGGTGGGAAAAGGGGGAAAGATCATCTATGTTTATAAAATGCGGACCATGCATCCCTATTCCGAATATTTGCAGGATTATGTGTATAAGACGTCGGACCTGCAGGAGGGAGGGAAATTCCGGAACGATTTCCGTGTGAGCACTACGGGCAGGATCATGCGGAAGCTCTGGATCGACGAGCTGCCGATGCTGATCAACCTGCTGCGGGGCGACCTGAAGCTGGTCGGGGTGAGGCCGCTGAGCCAGCATTATTTCGAGCTGTACAGCGAAGAACTGCGGGCGAAACGGATCCGTACCCGCCCGGGACTGATCCCGCCATTCTATGCCGATCTGCCGAAAACACTGGAGGAGATCCAGGAATCGGAGAACCGTTACCTGGACGCTTATTTGCGCAATCCTTTCTTCACCGACTGGAGGTATTTCTGGAAGGCGTTTTATAATATCGTGGTACGGCGGGCGAGGAGTAATTGAGTTTTCATGTTGATTATTAACCACATAGGCACATAGAACACATAGAGAACACATAGATTTGTATTCATGAAAATTCATCCTATGTGATTCCTATGTGCCCTATGTGTCTATGTGGTTTAAATAGAATCCTATGAGTAAAAAAATCTTCATTACTTTAATGTTGATTGCGGGATCACTCCTGTCACAAAGCCAGGTCGTCTACGAGCACATTTCCCGACGATCGATTTACGATTTCCTGGACGAGCTGGCGAATGCAAAGATCATCGAGGTCAATTCGGCCATTAAGCCCTACAGCCGGACGTTCATCGCGGAGAAGCTGAAAACCGCTGCCGGAAATACCGGTCAGCTCAGCAAGCGGCAGCAGCAGGAGCTGGAATTTTACCTGAAAGACTACCGCCTGGAGCTGGAAGATAACACTACCGGCATGAAGCCGCTGAACCTTTTCCCGAAAAACGACCATGTGGCTACCGCTTTGAATCCCCTGGGGTTCCATTACTCCGACCCGGTTTTTACCGCATCGGTACGCCCGGTGTGGGGCATCGGTTATTATTCCAATTCTAATGGCGGCAATTACCACCGCTGGGGCGGGATGGAGGCATTTGCGTATATCGGAGAGAATGTCGGCGGATACACCAGCCTGAGGGATAATTATGAAGACATTCAGATGACCTCCCCGGCCTATTTTAATCAAAGGCCGGGGTCTCCGACAAAAGACAGTCCCAAAGGCGGCCTTGAATACAGCGAAGCGCGCGGCGGCCTGATGGCCTCCTGGAAATGGGGCGCAATTGGAATCGTAAAAGACCATAACGAATGGGGGAACAACTATTACGGCTCCAACATCCTTTCGGGCCGGACCCCTTCCTTTGCCCAGGTTAAACTGCAGCTCACGCCGGTCCGCTGGTTCGATTTCAACTATTTTCACGGGTGGCTCGTGTCGGAGGTGGTCGACAGCAGCCGTTCCTACTGGGACGGCGACCGGTACCGCGTGGTCTTCTACCCGAAATATATCGCTGCCAACATGTTCACTTTCAGGCCGGTAAGGCACCTGGCCGTCTCTGTGGGCAACTCCATCATCTACAGCGATATGAATGTGCATATCGCCTACCTGGTTCCCTTCCTGTTCTTCAAATCGGTCGACCATACGCTCAATGCCACCAACAGCGCCGGTTATACAGGCCAGAACTCGCAGCTTTTTGTGGATATCAGCTCCCGCAACATCAAAAACCTCCACCTGTACCTCAGCGCGTTCGTGGATGAGTTTTCCATCAAACGGGTGACCGATCCCGGCCGGTTCAATTTCCTGTCGTGGAAAGGCGGCTTCAGGCTGAGCAACTGGCCGGTAAAGAATGTATTTCTCTCATCGGAATACACGTATACATCGCCGGCAACATACCAGCATAACATCTCCACCACTACCTTCGAATCCAATCTATACAACCTGGGGCATTACCTGCGCGCCAATTCGCAGGATCTGTGGGTGGAAGTGGCCTGCAAGCCTTTGCGCGGCCTCACGGTGAGTGCAACCTTCAACCGGGCCGTCCATTTCAATGATTACGAGTACCGGACGATCGCTTATATCGATACGGTTCCCGTGATGCAGGACTTATCCTGGCGGAAAACGGAAATCGGGCTCACCGGAAGGTATGAGTTCCTGAATAATGCATATGTTTTCGCCGGGATCACATTCTCCAACATCGAAGGATTTGAAGCGGACGGGAATATTCCCGATTTCTACCTTGACAAATACACGCCCGAATTTTTCCATGGAAAGACGACGACTTTACGTGCCGGGTTTAATATTGGATTCTAAATTTATTAATTTTGTCACTGATTCGTGTTAATTAGTTGAATTCGTGTTAATTTGTGTTCCATAAAAGAACGCGAATGACGCAAATCCTGACGAATGACCACGAATTATTTTAATTTTGCGCAATTCGACTTATTAAAAACTACTAATTCAATAAATTATAATGAAAAGACTAACCATTGCTTTAGCCTTTATTTTTATGCTCTCTGCAGCTTATAAGAGCTTCGCCTGCACCAATTTCCTCGTCACGAAAGGCGCGTCGAAAGACGGATCGGTGATGATCACCTATTCGGCTGATTCACATACCCTTTACGGGGAGTTATACCATTGGCCGGCAGCGAAATGGCCTGCCGGGACCATGCTGGATGTTTACGAATGGGACACCGGCAAATACCTGGGCAAGATTCCGCAGGCTGCTGAAACATATAATGTCACTGGCAATATGAACGAGCACCAGGTTTCGATCGGAGAGACCACCTATGGCGGACGGGAAGAATTAGCGACACAGGCCGGCGCCATCATGGATTACGGCAGCCTGATATACATCGGCCTGCAGCGTGCCCGGACAGCGCGGGAAGCGCTTGTTGTCATCACCGAACTGATGGCCGAGCACGGCTATGCCAGCTCCGGCGAATCGTTTTCCGTAGCCGATAAGAACGAAGCCTGGATATTTGAACTGATCGGCAAAGGCGAAGGGCAGAAAGGGGCCGTTTGGGTAGCCCGCCGCATCCCCGACGGATATGTCTGCGCCCATGCCAACCATGCCCGGATCACCACATTCCCGCTGGCCGACGGCAAAACGTCGATCACCTATAAAGACCGCGCCAGGATCATGAACCCGGAAGTGGAATGCTTCTATGCCGACGACATCATTACATTTGCCCGCGAAAAGGGCTGGTACAAAGGCAAAGACAAGGATTTCAATTTTTCTGACGTATATGCCCCGGTCGATTTCGGCGGCGCCCGTTTCTGTGAAGTCCGTGTCTGGTCGTTCTTCAAATCGGTGAACAAAGACCTGAAGGGCTATATGGACTATGCCAGCGGCCATATCAAATACGACGAAACCTTGCCCGACGGCACGGTCAACGAAAACAAATTCCCGACCAACCGTATGCCGCTCTGGGTAAAACCCGACCACCTGATCGACATTCATGAGCTAATGGACTATATGCGCGACCACCTGGAGGGAACTGAACTCGACATGACGAAAGACCTGGGGGCAGGCCCCTGGGGCAGCCCGTACCGCTGGCGTCCGCTCACCTGGACCATCGACAGCGTGACCTACTGCAACGAAAGGGCTACGGCCACCCAGCAAACCGGTTTCTGGTTCCTGGCCCAGTCGCGTTCCTGGCTTCCCGACCAAATCGGGGGCATCTTCTGGTTCGGTGTGGATGATGCCGCCAGCAGTGTCCTGATGCCGATGTATGCCTCGATGAAACGCGCCCCGGAAAAGATGGCGGCCGGCTACGGCGCTATGATGGAATTTGTGGACGATGCCGCATTCTGGGTCTTCAACCAGATCTCCAACCTGGCCTACACCCGCTATTCCTATATCCATCCTGAAATCAGAGAGAAACAGCAGGAAACCGAAAAGAACTTCATCGCCATGATAGCCGAAGTAGATGAGAAGGCCAAATCGATTTACGAAGCCAACCCGGCAAAAGCCGTTGATTTTCTGACCGATTTCAGCGTGAATGCCGGCAACAATACGGTTGCAGACTGGAAAAAGTTCTATGGCTACCTGTTCACCCGCTTCATGGACGGCAATATCAAGACCGCAGTCCCTGTGCCCGACGGCTATATTTACCATGCGCCAAAGGTCGAGCAGCCCGGTTACCCGGAATGGTACCTGAGGCTTATCGTTGAAACCACCGGCGACAAGCTGAAGGTGATCGGAGGCGGACATTAGGATTGGACGATTTGGAGATTTGGAGATTTGGAGATTTGGGGATTTGGGGATTGGACGGTATGATTTTATAAATTATTAATCGGTGTTGATCCGTCGAATCCGTGTAAATTCGTGTTCTATTCGGAGCAATTGAATTTACACGGATTTTTTCATTTAAAGTCTTTTTGACATCACATTAAAATGCATTACCATTTTGATACAATCATCGAACGTGCTGGAACAAGTTCCGTGAAATACGACTTGCGAAAAGCCCTTTTCGGCAGAGACGATGTGATACCGATGTGGGTGGCTGACATGGATTTTGCCGTTCCGCACTTTGTTGAGGAAGCGGTTTTAAACCGCGCCAGGCACCCCATTTATGGTTATACGGCCATTCCTGAAAGCTACACGGAGGCGGTGGCCGGCTGGCAACAGAGCCGCCATAACTGGGAAATCGATAACAACTGGCTGTTTTTCAGCCCCGGTGTTGTCGCCGGCCTGAATATGATCGTGCAGGCCTTTACCCGGCCCGGTGATGCCGTGATCGTTCAGCCCCCGGTTTATTTTCCCTTCTTTTCGTGTGTTGAAAACAATGGCAGGAGGCTCGTTTTAAATCAGCTTAAAGAACAAAACGGCGACTATACCATCGACTTTGAAGATCTGGAACAGAAGATGAAGGCCGGGGCCAGGATGATGATCCTGTGCAGCCCGCATAACCCGGTAAGCCGGAGCTGGAGCAGGGAAGAACTGGAACGGCTGGGTGAAAAATGCCTTGAATACGGGATTCTGATGGTTAGTGACGAAATTCATGGCGACCTGGTATTCGGGCCTCACCGTCATATTCCCATGGCTTCCATCTCGCCTGAGATAGCGGATAACACCATCACCTGCATTGCTCCGAGCAAGACCTTCAACCTGGCCGGATTATTCACCTCTTCCATCATCATCCCGAATGAAAAACTAAGGGAAACATTTAAAAAACACCAGGAGACCCTTCACCTCAGCCCGAACCTGTTCGGGCTTGTTGCGGCGGAAGCAGCTTACCGGGAAGGGGGTTCGTGGCTGGATGAGCTGATGCAATATCTGAAAGATAATATCAGCATCGTTTCCGGTTACCTTTCCCGGAATCTCCCTGACATCACCTTCAGTAAGGCAGAAGCCACCTATATGCTCTGGCTCGATTTCCGCAAAACCGGCATACCGCCGGCTGAAATGAAATCCCGCCTGGTGGAGAAGGCGGGGCTGGGACTTGTAGAAGGACCGGTATTCGGACAGGGCGGGAATGGATTTCAGCGTATGAATATTGCCTGTCCGCGCACTGTTCTGATCGGGGCATTAGAAAGATTACCCCTGGCACTCAATCCCTGACGGCAATTTTATTCTTATTTTTGTGTTAAATAATTGATTTATGGAAACCAATCCAAATACAAACATTTCCGGTGGCCGGTCAAATCGTACCTTAATCACGATCCTCGTGATTTCTGCGGTTGTGGTCATTGGGTTGATAATCATACTATTACAAACCCGGAGCAACCTGAAAGGCCTGCTGACAGAAAAAGAGCAGCAGCGGCAGGAACTTACGCGGGAACTGGATTCCCTCCTGGTTGAACACAATAAGGTCAAAACGGAATACGGTCGCCTTTCCGATTCGCTTGTTTCCAAAGACAGCGTGATCCAGGCCCATGCGGAGGAGATAAAACGGTTGCTGAACACGGAATGGGAATACTACAAAGTCAGGAAAAAGCTGGCACAACTGCAGACTGTGGCACAGGGATATGTCCTGCAGATGGATTCGCTTTACCGGGTCAACGCCAGCCTGACAGAGGAAAACACAGCGATCAAGAAAGATTTGAAAGATTTACGCAAGGAAAAGGAGCAGATTGAAAGCGACCGCAAAGTGCTGACGGGCAAGGTGGAAATGGCCGCCGTCCTGAAAGCTTTCAATATGGACGCCGTCGGCCTGAGACTGCGCAGCGGCGGGGAGAAAGAGGTGACCACCGACAAAGCCCAGCGAATAGACCAGGTAAGGATCTGTTTCAACATTGCGGAAAATAAAATCGCCACTCCCGGCTCAAAAGAGATCTATATCCGCATTGCCCGTCCCGACCAGGAGATCCTGACTAAAAGTCAAATTGACGATTATTCTTTTGAGTACCAGGGCGAAAGATTGCAGTACTCTGTCATGGAGACCATTGAATACGAAAATGAGGAGCAGGAGGTCTGCGTTTACTGGAAGAAAGAATACTCAAGCCAGGAGATGCAGGCGGGTCTTTACCATGTCGACATTTTCTGTGAAAATGCCGTTATCGGTCATACAACATTTACTCTGAGATAAAGGATTAACCAGAATTTTCGGTTTTAATCCGCTTCGCGAATCTGGGTCTGAATTTCCCCGCCCACCAGACCCAGAGCAGGAAAATCACTACATAAAAGAATGGCCTGAAAATATTGTCGTGGGCAAAATCCCAGTACTCTGGTAAAGTAATGGTCACAACGGCGAGGCCGCTTATCCTGAACAGGTTGGTGAGGTGGACAATGACAAGCCCCATCGGGATAAACCAGGCTTTATGCTTCCAGGGCCCGGGAAAGATAATCATCAGCAGCAAAAACTGCAGCATCGGTTTCAGTCCCGAACAGCTTTCGTTTATGGCAATGAAACCGGTGTTCTCAAAGTAGAAGAACCGGTTCTCCCCTTCTGTGAAAGGGATATTCAGGATATTGCCGATAATCACCGAGCTCTGGTTATAAACCACACTTGACATGAAATCATGAGCCCGGTGCATCAGCGGATTGACCGGCCAGTAATCGAGAATATTGACCCAGAAGCGGTAAGTAAAGTGAACGGCAAGGGTGATGATGATAAAGATTATCACATCCTTCAATACATATAGCTTATATTTTTTTATACTTTTGTTAAGCCCTTCGTATAACTTTTTCATCCTTTGCCAGTATCATGAGGAAGTATGCGGCTAAGGTAAGATTTTTTACAGCCTTTGTTTATTAATCCGGAGAAAATGTCCAATCACGGCCACCATCACAGAAGTCACCGCAGGCGCAGCGCCCTGGGCAGGTTTATTGACAGGCTGACAGGCCGGCGGCGGCGCAGTTCATTTCACCGTTCGGAATTCCCGGGAATCCATCTTCCCGGCGAAAAAGAAGAGGGAACCAGGAAATACCGGATCCTGGAAGAGAGAAGTGCTCCGGATACATCACCTGAAATTACCGGAACCGGCGCCAATGAAACAGCCGGGCAGTCAGCGTCAACCGGATCGTCTTCCCGCCGAAGGCGTAAGGAAAGCTTCTTTAAGCTCTACCTGAAAAAAAGGGCGCTGAGAAAAGAAGAGCAGTACAAAGAGAAAATGAGAAGGGCCCACCGGCGGAGATCAGAGAAAGAATACCGGAAACTGAACCAGGGCCCCGGATTAGGCAAAAAACTGCTTGACCTGGCCAGGGACGAAGAAGAGGCAGCAAAAAAGATCCCCCTGCTGTCGAACCGGAGCCGCTTTTTCAGGAACATGACCATCGTGGTGAATTCGATGATGATCTTCATGATCACCTACGTACTGACCTACCTGTTCTACTGGCTGAGCTGTATGCTGGTGGCTTCCTGGTACGGGCTGGATTCCATCCTCTATTTCTACGATCTGAGATTCAATGATCACTCGCCGTTGTGGAGCCGGTTCAATATCCTGCTCATAACGGGTATTCCCCCGTTTCTGTGCCTGGTGGCAGGCGCTTTTCTTTACAAAGCCGTTTTTAAGATCAAAAGATTTGCCGGATTACAGAAACTTTTTATCCTCTGGTCGGCTTTCCATCTCCTGAACCATTTCTTCGGCGCTTTCCCGTCGGGTGTCGTAACCGACGAGGGGCTGGGCTATGTAGCCGCCTGGATGTACATGAACACCGCTGTGAAGTTCCTCTTCTCCCTGCTGTTTTTATTCGGATTGGGGCTGATCGGTTTTTATTCCGCTAAACCGATCCTGGAAACATCCGACAGCCTGGGCCGGATCAAAGCGGAGAGAAAAACATCGTTCATGTTCTACCAGATGGGATTGCCCTGGCTGATCGGCACCTTCGTAATGCTTTTGCTCAGAATCCCCAAAAACTTCGATTACCCGTATGAAACCCTGATGTTCTTTACCATGGCGTTCCTGGTGGTTCCCCCTTTCTTCAACGAAAAGGTCAAACCGGAACTCAACCTGCTGAAAACCAAGAAAAAACGGCAGATAAACATCGGTTACCTGGCCATGGTACTGGTACTGCTGGCTTTCCTGAGGATCATGCTGGGCATCGGGCTGCATTTTATCATCGAAATTTCCATTTCGATCTCACCGGCATCGGTCTAATTATTTGCGTCCGAAATCGGCCGGTATTTCCCCCCATATTGCCGTTTCCCATTTCAGGATCGTATTCGGGTATTCGTTTGCATTCAGCCAGGCCAGTGCCCGGTCAACGAGCTCGAACAACGGTTCCGTTTTGGTGTTGCGGGGGAGTTTTGTCTTGACGGCCCGGTCTTTTACCCATTTGATGGCTGTCCGGGAATCGGTGTAAACAGGGATGTCTTTCCCTTCCTTTTTGAGATAGGCCAGTCCATGGACAATTCCCAGGAACTCCCCGATGTTGTTTGTCCCGAGCGGAAATGGACCCTTGTGGAAAATTTGTTTCCCCGACCGGGTAATTACGCCGCGGTATTCCATCACCCCCGGGTTCCCGCTGCAGGCGGCATCAACGGCGATGCTGTCCCAGACAGGGTTGGAAACCCCTGCTTTGGATACAGGGTTGGAAACCCTTTTTCCGGCCGGCTTTACCCAGCCCGCTGAAAATGCCCTTTCTGCCTCTTGCTTTCCCGGAAACGACTTGTACCGGGCCCCCTCAACACCCTTTACCTGGGCTTCGCACTCTTTCCACGTGTCGTATATTCCCGCCTTTTTTCCCTTCCAGACCACATAAAATTTTTTTTCAGCCATCCCCGATTGTTTAACAGGCTAAAATAATCATCATTTCCGTTATTTTTGTTAAAAGGATAATGATGAATAAATATACGCTGTTATTATTGCTTTGCATAGCCCTCCTCACCTCCTGCGGCCCCCGGAAAATCTATGAAAAGCATTACGATATCCCCAGGATCACCTGGAGCCGTTTCGATGTCAGGACTTTCGATGTGGAGATTAAGGATATCAGCGCTTCCTATGATTTCTATATCGCCATCCGTCATCATACCGAAATCCCGTTTAAAAACATTGAAACAAAACTGACGATCTACACCCCCTCCGGGGAGATGCGGATGAACGAGCAAAAGATCGTCCTCCGCGATAATGAAGGTAAACTCCTGGGAAGCGGTATGGGCGACCTGTGGGATATCAAGTACCTGGCAAGGAAAGGGCTCAAATTCACCGAGAAGGGAACCTGCCGCGTCGAAATATCCAGCACCATGTCGAAAGCCGATCTGCCCGGCATCATCCAGGTGGGGCTGATCGTGGAGAAAGGGAATAGTAAACGGTGAACGGTGAACGGTGAACGGTGAACAGTGAACGGTGAACAGTAAATAGTGAACGGTGAACGGTGAACGGTGAACGGTGAACAGTGAACAGTGAACAGTGAACGGTGAACAGTGAATAGTGAACAGTGAATAGTGAATTAGGAATACTGATGTAAAACCTGAAACCTGAAACCTGAAACCTGGAACCTGAAACCTGAAACCTGGAACCTGGAATTATCTGAGTATTTCCAGCACTTTCGCCCGGTCGGCCACAAGCTGGTCTCTCAGGGCCGTAAGGTTTTCAAACTTGACCTCATCTCTTATCCTTTCGATAAAATAAATGATGATCCGGTCGCCGTAGATCTCTTCATCAAAATCAAAAATATTCACCTCAATGGTCAGGCTCCCCACATCGATAGTCGGGCGATAGCCGATATTTCCCATCCCTTTGTACGTCCTGCCGTGGTGATCAACCAGGCAGGCATAAACCCCTACAGCCGAGATTAGCTTATACTCGTCTTCCTGTTCGATATTCGCGGTCGGAAAGCCGATGGTGCGCCCAATCCGGTTGCCGTAAACCACTTTGCCGGAGATCGAGTAATTGTACCCCAGCAGGGAATTGGCCAACCGGATATTTCCCTCAATTAAAGCATTTCTGATCTTGGTAGAGCTGACAGGTATCCCGTCGATGATCATGGCCGGCACCTCGCTGACCTCAAACCCGTGAATTTTTCCCAGACCCTTCAGCTCATTGTACCCTCCCAGCCGGTCTTTTCCGAAATGATGGTCATAGCCGACGATCAGCTGGTGAATTTTAATCTTCTCGACCAGGTAGCGGCGCACAAATTCGCCCGATGAGAGATTGGAAAACTCTCTGGTAAAAGGGATGATGATCAGATGATCGATCCGGCTCCGGCTGATGATCTCGTATTTCCGTTCCTGGGTATTGATAAAGCGGAGGCTCTTGCTGTCGGGATGGATCACCAGGCGGGGATGGGGATAAAATGTTACAACCACAGTTTCACCTCCGCACCGGAGTGCCTCATTGCGCATGGCGTCAAAAATGGCCTGATGCCCGCGATGGACTCCGTCAAAGGTCCCCACCGTCACAACCGGGTTGGGTACCGGCTGAAAAAGATCTATGCTGTGGTATATCTTCAAAGCTTTACGACAACTATACGACTACTTTACGACTACTTTATGACAACTTTACGACTACTTTATGACTACTTTACGACTACATATCAAGTCCAACCAGTTTATTTTCGAGCAAATACTCTGCTATTTGCACCGCATTGGTCGCCGCCCCTTTTCGCAGGTTATCCGATACAATCCACATATTCAGCCCGTTAGCTACTGTAAGATCGCGCCTGATCCTCCCCACAAATACTTCGTCTTTTCCCCTTGCCGTAATGGGCATCGGGTATTCCGCTTTCGCGGGATGGTCGATTACGGCAATCCCTTTCTCATTCGCCAGTATCCTCAGCACTTCTTCCGTTTCAAATGGCTGTTCGAATTCCACGTTGACCGATTCGGAATGCCCGCCATAAACCGGGACCCTGACAACTGTCGCGGTCACTTTGATCGAATCGTCGCCGATAATTTTCCGGGTCTCGAAATCGAGCTTGACCTCCTCGGTCGTGTAGCCGTTATCGGTAAAATCGCCGCCGTGGGGGATCACGTTCAGGTCGATCGTATGCGGGTAAAATTTCGGCCCGTCGATCCCTTTCCGTTCATTCTCGAGCTGCAGGTAGCCTTTTGCGCCGCTTCCCGTCACCGACTGGTAGGTGGAAACCACTACTCTTCTGATCGTAAACCGCCGGTGCAGCGGGGCAAGGACCATCACCATCTGAATCGTGGAACAGTTTGGATTAGAGATGATCTTGTGCGATGAATTGAGGATATGGGCATTGATTTCGGGGACTATGAGCGGGATCTCCGGATCCTGGCGCCAGGCCGAGGAGTTGTCGATCACCGTGGTACCGGCAGCGGCAAACAGCGGCGCCCACTGGCGTGAAGCGGCCGCCCCGGCGGAGAAAAGCGCGATATCGGCTCTTTTTTCGACCGCTTCCTGCATGCCGATCACCGGGTGCTCCTTGCCCCGGAATGAAACCATTTTTCCAACGGAACGCTCCGAAGCGACCGGGTAAAATTCGATATGGCCAGGGCCCGATTCACCGAGGACTTTTACCATTTCACTGCCGACAAGGCCGGTGGCGCCGACCACACAAATTTTCATACGGGGTTGTTTGAACGGTGCAAAAATAGTGAATTTCCAAAAAAATTTGGAGGTGACCGGGTATAAATAGGCCAAAAATCGGATTAACAGAGAAAAGACCATGAAGAAACACCTCCTTTTCTTTGTTCTGCTCCCCGTCTGCCTGGCTGCGCAGGTGCGCGACGATTTCTCCGACGGTGATTTCACCACCGGTCCGGCCTGGCAGGGCGACCTGGGGCATTTTACGCTGAGCTATTCATCGGCAGTACCGGAAAACCAGCGGCCGGCGCTGCAGTTGAATGCCCCTGCGGCCGGCATTTCGTCGCTCCGGCTGGCCGAGCCTTTCTCCGGTGACCTGGAATGGCAGTTCTGGATCAAAATGAGCTTCAATACCAGCAGCAGCAATTTTGCACGGATCTACCTCATGACCGATTCCCCCGATCCGCAGCAACCCCTGAACGGTTATTTCATCCAGGCCGGCGGAACCAGCGACAGCGTGAGCTTCTGGCGCCAGGATTCCGCTGTTTTTACAGAACTGTTGAGGCTTGACCAGGGGTATACCGGCAATTCGACCAATACGTTACGGTTGCGCATCACCCGGGATTCGGAAGGTAACTGGAAATTTTTCTGCAA
>Ga0116156_10000962_pt1 | contig 29178 bp, 26 predicted proteins | sample AD_UKC045_MetaG_FD_89891 | JGI IMG/M metagenome (GOLD analysis project Ga0116156, IMG submission 89891) | Active sludge microbial communities of municipal wastewater-treating anaerobic digesters from USA - AD_UKC045_MetaG | ecosystem: Engineered > Bioreactor > Anaerobic > Digestate | place: USA...
CTCGCTCCAACCCAGATAGTCGCCGCCGCGGACCGCGTTGATTTCGTTCCACAACTCCCAGGCATAGATGACCGGCTGGTCGCCGAACCGCTGCTGGAGCCAAGCCAGTTTCTGCCGGAATTGAGCCCGGCTCTTTTCGTTGGCCAGCCAGTCCGGCATGTCCTTGGCCGTGCCGCCGCGCGAGACGTGGTGCAAAGGCTTGGAAGCCCACGCTTGCCGGACGTTGTTGGGATCGATCTCGCGGAAATGTTCGATGGTCACTTTCACCCGGATGCCGTAGCGCCGGGCCAGTTCCAGGAGCGCGTCGACGCGTTGGGCCCGCGCCTCGTCAAAAACGCCGGCCTGCTCGTGTTCGATGTCCCAGAAAGTCGAACTCATCCAGATGCGGATATAATTCCCTTGGCTGTCCGCCAGGGCCTTCATCCACTTCTCCATCTGCGCCAGCCCTGCCTCCGTGGAGACACCGCCCTGCGGATGAATCACGTTCAGGCCGTTGGGGATGTACGGCGTACCGTCGGAGAGTTCGAGGTATCGCGAATCGCGCGGGCTGACGCGCACGAACTGCGTCATGGCGTCCGTGGCAGAAGGCGCCGCGTCGGACGCATCGGCGGCCGGCGCTGAACCGCCGGCGAAAACGGACCCTACGGATGCGGCCAGCACGACGATCAGGCGGGCACGCCGGTTCGTGATCGGCGCAAGCGGTTTCACAGCAAATGACTCCTTAGGTCCGGGGCTTGGAAAAGCACGTCCGGATTATACAGGAAGGGTCACATGCCGCAAACCATCTTCGAGGAGGGGGCTTTGGATTTCGCCCGAAGTTGACGAGGTGCGGATGATTTCGGGACAGGCGCTAGTTTACCACGCTGCTGATCTTTTCTACCGAACTCGCGAAGGTTCCGTTCGTGCTGGAGCCGAAGATTTCGACGGTAATGATGATGACGCCCAGAATGGCGCCCAGCATAAAGGCATACTCGACCACCGTTGCACCCTGGTCCCGACGAAGAAATCGTAGAATCGTACGCATGCGTTCCACCCATCAGCGAAAGGAAGTTTCGTAAGATCAAGGCGAAGTTGCCGTGCGGATCCGGGCCTGCGTGCCCGGCGAACCGCAGTGTCGCAGCCACGTGTCTGCGCCGGCGTTCAGCCCGCTTCATGCTTCTTCCAAGAAGCTTAGCTCAATTTCTTCCCCAAAGGCGACAGATTTTGGTCGTCGCGATTGACCGAACCTCAACCTCCTCCAATCGCGGAGAACAGGTCCACGCGTTCGCCGCCTTTCAGCACGCGGTCCGGCTGCGCAGCGCGGTGGTTGACAAAGACGATCTTGGTCCGCTCGCGGGGGATTCCCAGCCGTGCGAGCACTGCAGCCACGGTTTGTCCCGGTTCCGCGTCGACTTCCACGGCGGCGGCCCCGCCGGTAAATTGGCGCAGATCGGCATAAACGTACACCTGGACTTTGCTCATCGTACGCCGCTATCCAATCCCCGCGAAAACCTGGTCCAGCTCCTCGTCCGACACCACAAAGGTCATGTTGTGCGGCGGGAGTTTCTCCGTGCGGAAGAAGTCCGGCAGGCGGTCGTGGGCGGCGGTGTAGCCCACGGCTTTGTTGAAACCTCGTTCTGTGGCCAACGTCTGCCTGCCGAGCGCCAAGAAGTCATCGGCGCTGATCAGGCGTCCGAAGTGGCCGCTGAGCATCTCGCAAATGCCCTCCAACGCGGCCGGATTGTCCAGCACGGCGAAGGCCACGAACAAGCACAATCCGGTGGTATCGATGGCGGTGGTCGCAATCTGCAGGTTGCGGCTCAGTTCCACTTGCCCTTCCGTCCGCAACGGATCGACCTGGCCGCCCACGCTCAACACGTTTGCCGTCACCGCATAGCCGGCCGTGTGATCGGCGCCCATCGTCGAGGTGGCATACGTGACGCCGATGCCTTGGATGGCGCGCGGATCGTAGGCCGGCATGGCCTGGCCCTTGACGGTGGGGATGCGTTCGATGCCGTAGGTCCTGCCGAACACTTCTGCGCCGGAGGCGATCAGCCGACCCAGCGGCGTGCCGCGGCGGACTTCCTCCAGCAGTCGCAGCGCACCGGCGGCGTCGCCGAAGGGAATCACCCCCGCTTCCATCGCCACGGCAATCGTGGCTCCCGTCTCGATCGTGTCCAGCCCCAGATCGTCGTCCATGCGGTCCATGCGGGCGATGGCGTCCAAGTCGTCGATCCCGCAGTTGGCCCCGTGCGCCCAGACGGTTTCGTACTCGGGCCCCTTGGTCAAGAACTCGCCGTGCTCGTCCACGTAGGTCCGCGAGCAACGGATGGTGCAGCCGCGGTGGCAGGCGTGCGCGATTTCGCCGCCCCGTTCCACGATCACGTCGTGTTGCCGCTCGCCGCTGATCGGCTCCACGCCCTCGAACTGCCCGTCGCTGAAATTCCGCGTCGGGTAGCCGCCGGCGGCGTTGATCACGTTGGCCAGCGAATTCGTGCCGTACTTGGGCAAGCCTTCCCCGGTCAGCGGATGGCCCAGCAGGGCCTCGTTGAATTTCTGCACGCCTTGGCGAAAGGCCGCCATGTCCGCCGGTCGCGGCCGTTGACCGCCGGTGGGATCGACGACGATCACCTTCAGTCCCTTCGAGCCCATCACGGCCCCCAGACCGCCGCGGCCGCAGTGCCGCGTCGGTCGCCGTTCGACGTCGGTGACCGCAATGCTGGCCGCCCCGGAGCGCATCTCGCCCGCCTGGCCGATGCTGATGCACGAAATCTTTCCGCCGAACCGCTCGCCTTGCCGAGCCACCGTGTCATAGTTACCCAATCCGGCCAGATCGTCGGCCGGCTCGAGCACGGCGTCGCCGGGCGTGACCCGCAAACGGTACCACTTGCCGGCCGCCGGCCGGCCTTCGACCACGATGGCTTGAATGCCGCAGATCGCCAAGTCGATCGCGGCCATGCCGCCGGAGTTGGCTTCCTTGATCGTCCCCGTGAGCGGACTTTTCGCTCCCGCCGACAATCGTCCGGAACATGGCGCGCCGGTTCCGGTCAGGATGCCGGGGGCCAGCACCAATCTGTTGGCCGCCGACAGCGGATGGCAGTGGGGCGGCACCTCGTCCGCGACCAGCGCCGAGGTCAGACCGCGTCCACCCAGTTCCTGGTAACGCGCGTCGATATCTTCCCGGCGGACCGAAAGATCGCTCATGTTCACTCGCAAGATCGTGGCCATATTCGATTGCTCCTCACAGGGCTCGGCAAACGTCGTCGTCATCTGGCGGACATGATACCGCGCGGTACGAGCGTGCCTGGATTGTACCACACAGCGTTGCGGATGATCGTTGTCAGCGGGCAGTTTTTTTCCTGGTGGATCAGAAATCCCCGGACCAGGTGATCCCGTTGTCGGGGATCGCTGGTGAGATGTCGCGAGCAGTCCGATGCGCGGTTGGCGTTTTTTCTCTCCTTTCCAACTCAGGTCGAGTTGCTCTGGCTGGCCCGGCGACCGCCCCAGACCAGTCCCTGCAAACGTTGTGGATCCGGCGCGGGCTCGAAGAGACTGACCAGGTAGCCGACGATCATCGTCGAGCCGCAGCCGATCAGCGTGTACCAGACAAAGGAAACGCCGGTCGCCAGCCAGACCGGCAGCAGCACGCCAATGCCCGCCAGCCAGCCCAGCAACGCGCCGCGGGCCGTCACGCGGCGGAGGAGCATGCCCAGGAAAAACAACCCCAGCAGCGGCCCGCCCACCAAGCCGATGACCGAATTGCTGGCCTCCAGCAGCGTTCCCAAGTGCTGGACCAGAAAAGCGAACGCGATCACCAATGCGCCGTAGGCAAGCGTCAGCCGGCGGGCCAGCTTGAGTTGCCTCCGTTCGGATGTATCCGCGTGCGGCCGGAGGCGCTGGTAGAAGTCGATCAGGCTGGCCGAGGTCAGCGAATTGATCCCGGCCGAAATCGTGGACATGCTGGCCGCGTAGATCGCCGCGATCAACAAGCCGGAGAACCCCGCCGGCAGCTCCGTGACCACGAAATACGGCAGAATCTGGTCCGGCTTGGAAATCCTTCCGGCCGCCAGCGGATCGCCGTGGACCTGGTAGAAAGCGTACAAGATCAAGCCGGCGCCGTAGAACACGGCCGTCACGGGCAGCACCATTGCCAACTTGATCCACAGGCCTCGCTGAGCCTCTTTCAGGTTCTTGGCAGTCAGGTAGCGTTGCACGGAGACCTGGTCCGTGGCCATCTGCACCAGGTGCATGAACGCCCCGCCGATGACCAGCCCCCAGATGGTCAGACGCACCGTTGGATCCAGGCTGAAACTCAGGTTCCAGCGGTCCCCGGCCGTTGCCAACTCGGCAACCTGTTTGATCCCGCCCGGCACGCGGGCCAAGGCGGTCAGCCCAATGACCACTTGCCCGCCGAACAGCACCACCAACTGCATCACGTCGGTCCAGATCACCGCCTTCATGCCGCCCAGCGTCGTGTAGAAGGTAGTCAGCACGCCCGTACACAGAATCGTAAACCACAAGGGCAACCCCGTCGCTTGCTCCAGAGCCAGGGCCGGGGCGTAGGTCGCCAGCGCCAGCCACAGCAGCACGCGGAGGATGAACGACGCCGAAGCCAAGGCACGCACCTGGACCGAAAACCGCTCCTCCAAATACTGGTACGCCGTAAAGAACCGCGACTGGTAAAAAAACGGCAGGACTAGCACGGTCGTGATCGGCGTGGCGATGAAGAACCCCAGGTTGACCAGAAAAAAGGCCGGGCCGTACGCGTAGCCTTCCGCCGGGGAAGCCAGGAAGCTGATCCCGGAAAACAGGGCGGCCAGGACCGTCATCGAGATGATCACGCTGCCCATGCTGCGGCCCGCCAGGAAGTACTCAGACAAGTCGCGCTGGCCGCGCATGAACATCAAGCCGATCGCGACCGTGATCAGCAGGTAGATCGCAAACACGCTGTAGTCCAGCCAGGTGAACGTTTCCATGTGCAACTCCCTGCGTCAAGGTCCACGGCACTCATTTGCGCTCGCCGCGCCAGAAGCCCGGCTTTTCCAAAAAACGGGGCTTCTCGAACCGCCGCAAGAATTGGTGTTGGCGCCACGGGCGGAGTGTAGCGGCATATCGGTTGAATCGCAACCCAACAGCGAGCGCGGCTGACTGCAACGAGCCGCGTCCGGGCAGGTCCGAGAATGGCCCCCATGTCCGCCCCCCCAAGGACCACCGCCCGCGAAATCGCAGAGAAGATTAGACAGATGATGCGAACTTCCGCCGACGAGTTCACTTGTACTGGTTGCCAACCGGAATCATGCATATACTCATGCTTCTTGACGTTCTCGATTTGGAGTGTCAACCATGGAACATGCCGCTTCCCATGGCATGACCCAGGACCCGGACGCTTTCCGGTCCACCTCGACGAGCCTGCTGTTCCGAGTCAAGGCGCAGGAGCCACAGGCTTGGAATCGACTCGTCCATCTGTACGCTCCGCTGGTTTACGGCTGGTGTCGCCGAGCGCAATTGCAGGATGCCGACGCCGAGGACGTGAGCCAAGAAGTTCTGACGGCGGTCGCCTCCCACCTGGCCGAATTCCGTCGCGATCGGCCGGAGGACACGTTTCGCGGCTGGTTGTGGACGATTTGCCGCCGCAAGATTATCGACCATTGGCGATGGCGGGCCAGGCACGATATCGCGCCCGGTGGCTCCGATGCCCAACAGCAATTGGTTCAACTGCCCGAAGACGAGTCCGTTTCCTTGTCCAGCGACTGGTTTCCTGCGGACGAACAGCTTCGCGTGATCCGCCGCGCCCTCGAACTCTTGCGCGAGGAGTTTGAGGAGCGAACGTGGCAAGCGTTCTGGCGGATGGCCGTGCTTGGCCAGACGGCCGCGGAGATTGCCCGGGACCTCGGAATGACCAAACACACGGTGCGTCAAGCCAAGTATCGCGTAATGAGGAGACTGAAGCTTGAATTGGAAGGCCTAGCGGACCTGCCGGATACGCGGCTGTAGGACCATTCTGAAACAAGCCGGCAAGCCAGCCTTCAAGTCAGGGGTGCATTCATGCCGCTGGTGAAAATCCTCGACTTGGGCCTGGCCCTGCTGACCCCGGAAAACGGCGACATTTTCAGCGAGTTCACCTTGTCGGGCCAGATCATGGGCACGCGCGACTTCATGGCGCCCAAACAGGCCGGCGACAGCCACCGGGTCGACATCCGGGCGGACATCTACAGCCTCGAAGCGACGCTGTACAAGCTCTTGGTCGGCCAGGTTCCGGTTGCCGGGGCCTCGGACCGCGCGCCACGGAATAAAGGCCCTGCGTTGGCGGCCATCGCAGCGCAAAGGAGCCGGGAGCGGCGACCGGAAGTGCCCAGACCATTGGCCGCGGTGTTGGAACGTATGCTGGAATTGAACCCCGACGAACTCACCACTCCAGGACAAGCGGACCGGCAGACCAGCCCGCGGCCGAAGCCAGCGCGATCGGATTTCGTCCCGGCCGGCGCAGCGGGCGAGATCGCCGTTTCGGTCACGACGGATGGCACCGAAGGCCAAGAATCGACCGGAACCGTCAGCGAGTATCATCAAGCCGATTGTCCGCAACTCGGCAATCAGAAGGCATTGGAGATCGCGGACCATCATCTGTGGACCTGTGCCAACTGGAACGGTTTGCGTCTGGAGTCTTTATCGGACGAGTCGCGGAACCCGCGGTTGAGGCTGATTTCGATCGTTGCCGCTGGGCGTGCGCCTGGTTCCTGCCGTTTCTGGGGCCGGATGGCGTCCCCCTGGTGCTCGATGCACAAGCCGGCATCCGCGTCCAAAAGGTGGACGAACGATTTACGCGATCCGCGTCGCCCGCCGCAGACTGAGGTGTTGGCGGCCCGTGCCGCTTGTTTGGTCGCCGCAAGTCTCTGCAGTTCTTCTGCTTAACGCGGTTTCGTTCCCCGCAGACTTGCGGCGTGTTGCGCGAAATCCGCCTCTGATCGATCCCTGAAATCGCCTGGCACTCAGATTTTTTTCAGCTTCGCGAAATTCGCGTGGCGCCCCTGCGTTGTTTAGGAAGAGCGACGAGGTCTGCTATGCGTAAGGAGTTGGAAACGATGAAGATCAAGTTCTCGTGCATACATTGTGGGCAACAATACACAGCAGAACCTGATGCCGCTGGCAAACAGTTCATCTGCAAGAAATGCGGCAAGCCGGTTCACGTGCCGCACAAACCGGTGGAGGACAGCGACAGCCCGATCGACCTCAGGGCTGCCGCTGTGTTAGCAGCCTGCTCCAACGGTTCGGAAAGAAAGCCAGCGTTGACTCCCTCAACGCCGGCCGCAGTGCGTCCCATGAAGGCCCTGCAGCCCTCGGTGCAACGCCGGCAGGATACGCCCCGGACGTCCGTCGAGATCTCGTGCCCCGCGTGTGGATCGCTGCTGCTTGTTCCCGATTGGGCATGTGTTGACGGCGCGACCTGTCCCGGCACTTTGGCCGCAATCATCAACGACCGCAGCGAACAGGAGACCATCCGCATCACCGCGCTACGCTGCTTCGCGAAACTCGGCAAGGTCGATTGGGACTATGTCCAGGCTTTCCGAGACGATCCGCAATTGGGCAAGGAAGCGGCTTGGTTGTTGGACAAAGCTGGGATTCCGGTGACTCGCCAGCGGGACGAATTGCGCGGCCAAGGGCCAGAAAAGACGGCTGGCACCGGCGATCCGCCAGGCACCCAGGGCCGCGGAACGCCGGCAACCGGCGCCGCGGCCGATGGGCGCACGGCCGAGCCGGGCGATGGCAATCAGAACGTGCGGGGCGATGCGAAGCTGCGAAAACGGGAGGTCGCCCCGGACAGCCCGGAATATCCGGTCGCCGAATTGGTTTGGCGGCTGGGCGTCGACGGTGACGCGTCCGGTCTGACGCCGCTGATCAGCCCTACAGCCACGGGTTATCTCGCCGACATGCGCAACGGGAAACTGAGCGAGCGGCAGATTGCCGACGTGAAGAAAGCCATGACAGGCCTGGAGAAAATCGGTACAACAAAGATCGTGGGACCGCTCAGGCAGATCGTGCTGCAAAACCATCAGGGCCAAATGCTTCAGTTCTTGTGTACCCGAAACGGCAAACAATATCAGATCGAGCGACTCTTGGTCCGTAACGGCAAGAGCAGCGTGCCGCGCCGTTAGATGACGTCAGATCCGTGGCGAACGCTGTATCGCGTGGCGAAAGCGTCGCCGATCCGCCCCTATACAACCTGGTGTGCAGATGACCTTCCAACATTGCCTGCATCCTGACGTCTTGTCTGCGTTCGTAGCCAGTGACTTGGCCGAAGACCGCGCGGAAGCCGTTCTCGAACATCTCGAAACGTGCGCGGACTGCGAAGCGACGGTCGAACGGTTCGAACGCCAGACGGACGCGTGTCTGAGCCAACTGCAGGCCCCGATCGCCGAAGACCCGTATGTGCGGGAACCGGCGTGCGATCGCGTGGTCCGGCGCGCCGCCGCGATCGGGGGACGTTGCCTCAGCCCGGAAGCTGTTCTCGCGCCGTCCTCGACGACCGTCGCCCCAGAACCGGCGACGATCCAAGAGTACCAACTTCTCGAAAAGCTGGGAGCGGGCGGCATGGGGACCGTCTACAAGGCATGGCATACGAAGCTCAAACGTCTTGTGGCCCTCAAGCTGTTGCCCAAGGACCGCCTGGCCCACCCTCAAATGGTCGCACGCTTCGAGCGGGAAATGGAAGCGGTCGGCGCGCTGGAACATGCGCATGTCGTCCGCGCGCTGCATGCGGGGGATTGCGACGGGCAGCCGTATTTGGCCATGGAGTACGTCGCCGGCTTGGACCTTTCCAAACTGGTCGAACGCTGCGGTCCCTTGCCGGTCGCCGACGCTTGCGAATTGGCCCGCCAGACTGCCCTAGGCCTGCAGTACATCCACGAACACGGAATGGTACACCGCGACATCAAGCCGTCAAACTTGATGCTGACTTTCGATGGGGATGTCAAGATTTTGGACCTCGGCTTGGCTTTGATACGGTCCGAGGCCCCGTCGGGCAACGAGATGACGGGCACCGGCCATGCCCTTGGTACGGCCGACTACATCGCTCCCGAACAGGCCACGAACAGCCATGCGGTGGACATCCGCGCGGACGTCTACAGCCTCGGCTGCACGCTGTTCAAGCTGCTGACGGGCAGTCCGCCTTTCCGCGGTCCCCGGTATCGAGGTGCGTTCGACAAGATGATGGCCCACGTCCACGAGCCGGTGCGGCCGATTCGGGAACTGCGGGGGGACATCCCCGACGAGTTGGTCGACGTGCTCGATCGCATGTTGGCCAAGGACGCGACCGGGCGGTTTTCCACGCCGACGGAGGTCGTCGAAGCCTTGACGCCACTTGGCGCCGGCGCCGATCTGCGCCGACGGTTGGCCGAAACCAAAGAGTTCAGAACCTGCCGAGCTGACCTCGATGCTCTGGCTGCGGAAACCGGCCCAACAGCAGCGGACGCTGGAGCGGGCCTGCCGCCGACTCGTCCGCCGGCATGCCAGCTCGGCCCGATGCTGGCCCGCCATCCATGGAAAACGCCGCTCATGGCTGCAGGCGCACTGGCGCTGGTCTTCGTGATTTCACTTGCCTTCCAAATGATCATCCGGATCAAGTCGGACAGGGTCCAGATTGTCCAAGATCAGGACGGGGTGAAAATCGAGGTCGGCCAAGGAGCAGACATTACCATCGAGAACGAGCCGGAGAAGATCAAGGGTTCGGGCTTGAACTTGGACATCGGCGAGCCCGTACCGCCCCCGGATTCGGCCACGCCGGCGATCGAGCCGGAGCCTATCAAGGTGAGCGAAGGGGGGCCGCTCAGCACCATGGCGCTCGTCGAGAAGCCCGCCCCAATCCCCGGCGTCCATTCGTGGACCGTCGAAACCCGGGGGCATCGCGGACCGGTCTACGCGGCGGCCTACAGTCCGGATTCGACGCAGCTGGCGACGGGGTGCGATGACGGCGTCATTCGCCTGTGGGACGCAAAGACAGGGGACTTTCTCCGCGCCTTCGCAGGTCACGACGGTGCGGTGAGATTCCTCAGTTGGTCTCCTTGTGGAAAGTACTTGGCGTCCGGTGGCACGGATCACACGATTCGGTTATGGAATTCGCAGTCGGGCTGTCTCCGGTGCATCCACGCGCCGCCGATCGAAGGCGTCAGCTGCCTTGCCTGGTCGCCCGACGGACGCTGGCTCGCCTCAGGCAGTATCGAGGCATCCCTGAACAATCAGGTTCGCCTGTGGGATGTTTGCTCGGGAAAGACGCAAAGTACTTGGGAGGGTCACGAGGGCCCGATCCACGCGATCGTCTGGTCGCCCGATGGCAAGAAACTGGCTTCTACCACTGGCAGTACCGTCCGCGTCTGGGAACCGGGATCGGAAACGCCGAGATGGTCCGGAACGCACAGCTTGTCTGGCGTGTGCGACCTCGTTTGGTCGCCTGACGCGTCGACGCTCGCGGCGTCCGCTTGGGACAAGGAGGCTCGCCAAGGTTCAATCAACTTCTGGGATGCCGGGTCGGGCAGTCTCCTGGGGGAGATTTCCTCGTGCGGTGGTTGCGACGGCCCCTTGGCCTGGTCCCCCGATGGAAAATCGCTGTTGGCGGGAATCCACAACATGCCCCGCCGTTGGCGAATCTATGATCTCACTACCGGCGAAGACATCGCGCGGCAGCCACGACGCCGCGACGCGGTCAGTGATCCGCGGGTCCTTTCGGTCGCGTATTCGCCCGGCGGTGCGACTTATCTCGTTTCCGATTTTGGCGGCACCGTGCACGTGTTCGACGCCCAGACGCACTCGCCGCGGCACGTCGAGCCTGGACACAGGGCGGCCGTGAGCCGAGTGGGTTTCTCTTCCACCGGTACGATGCTGGCGGCCGAACATGCCGACGGAACGATTCGGCTGTGGAACCTCGCCACCGCCAAGCTTCTGCCCACGACCGTCACGGACATCGAGAACTCGTCCGCAGGGTTCGTCTGGGACAATGGCCCGGCCAAGTTGGCGGCGGGGCGCTCCGGCGACTCCGGCATCGTGTCGCCCGACGGGCGGCTGATCGCGGTCCCGGGCGAGAGTGCGGTGCGGGTGTACCGCCTGCCCAACGAGGATCCGTCTTACTCGCTCGTTGCCCTGCGTGAAAACCGGCACGTGGTTCTTCGTTCCGATGGCCACTATCGCGGCTCACCGGGAATTGAAGAGGAGTTGATCTACATCGTGTGCCACGATCGAGGCCAGGAGACACTAACCACCGAGGCGATGCACCAGAGGTACCACTGGACGAACGATCCGGTCTTCGGCGACATTACGGGGAGGGCGGGACCATGACGGACTCTTGTCGCGTCGGTCACTTGTTGATCGAACGCCGTCACGGCTTCACGTTGATCGAACTCTTGGTGGTAATTGCCATCATCGGTCTTCTGACAGCGATGTTGCTGGCGGCGATTCAGTCGGCCAGAGAGGCGGCGCGGCGAATGCAGTGCGCCAACAACCTCAAGCAAATTGGCCTTGCGCTCAACAGCTACCATGACGTGCACGGCTGCTTTCCTCCGGGGCACATGGTCTACATCGTCAATCAATGGTCGCCTCATGAAGAGCAATGGGGCTGGGGCACGTTCCTTCTTCCTTACCTGGAGCAGCAGGCCCTGTACGACCAGTTGATGGTCAACGACCAGCGGCTTTGCGATCTGGTAAGCGCCCCCGATCAGCGGCACTGGATTCAGACGCCGCTGGACGTGTACCGCTGCCCTTCCGACACGACGGGCGATTTGCTGCCGATGGAAGCGGCGGGCGGCAGGGATTTCGGTGGCCTCAATGCGCCCGTCGGATTTCAACCCGCGGTCTCGAACTATTTCGGCTCGAAGGGCTTCTTTTCTCGCAACGGACGCCTGGGCAAGCACAACGACGGGATCCTGTACGGCGAGAGTAGAGTCCGCTTCGCCGACATTCTGGACGGAACCAGTCATACGGTCGCCGTGGGCGAACGCAACGGACGCTGCCGCGCCGGCTACTGGTGCGGCGTCCGAAATCCGGGCCCCGGGATCGTCAACGAAGGCCGGGTCAGCATTCGGCTCAATCACCCCAACAACGTCATCTTTGACACGGACAGTTGTGCTCGAGGCTTCAGCAGCTTCCATCCGGGCGGGGCCCATTTTGTGATGTGCGACGGGGCTTGCCGATTCATCAGCGACACCATCGGTTTTGACAACAATGCCGTGGACATCACGCGCTCCGCCCCCGTGGAAGTCGGGACAGATGAAGCGGCCGGCTTGGGCGTCTACCAACTTCTGGGCATCAGGAACGACGGGCAGCCGGTCCCGAGCGAATTCTAGGCGGCTTGCAGAAAGCGTTTCCCCCAATTGTCAGCGGTGTCCAGGCGCATTATAACCATCGCTCATGATCAGACGCTCCAAAATCCTCGCCAAAATCCGTGCCGGCCAGGTCGCCCGCGTGTGTTCGGTCGGCGGTTTCTTGCGATACTTTCCACGGCTGGCCGCCGAATTCCGCTACGACGGCATCTGGGTCGACGCGGAACACCGTGTTTGGGACCCCTCGGACACTGCCGCGATGCTGGCGCTGCACCACCTGGCCGATATCGACTGCCTGTGGCGGCCCGCGACGATCGAGAAGACCGGCCTGTATCGCCTGCTGGAGGACGGGGCCGCAGGCCTGATGATCCCGCACGTCTCGACGCCCGAGCGCGCCCGCGAGTTGGTGCAGGCCGTGAAGTTCCCGCCGCTGGGCGATCGGGGACTGGATGGAGCGGGCTTGGACGCGGATTTCCTGGTCGGCAAGCCGGCGGACTACACGGACCAGGTCAACCGCGAGACGTTCCTGACCGTCCAGATCGAAACGCCGCTGGCCCTGCAAAACGTGGAAGCGATCGCGGCGGTCCCCGGCGTGGATGTCCTGTTCCTGGGACCGGGCGATCTGTCGTTGCGGTTGGGTTGCACGCCCGCCGTGAACGACCCCCTAATCATGGAGGCCCAGCAGCGATTGGCCGCCGCGTGCCGCCAGCACGGTAAAGCCTGGGGCCGTCCTGTCGGCAGCGCCGACGACGCCCGGACCGTGATTCAATTGGGCGCGCAGCTGGTCGCTTTCGGCGGCGACTTTGGGGCCATCTACCAACACTTGGCGGATTGTGCGGCGAAATTCGACGCGGTCCTTTCATGAGCACGAAACCATTCCCCAACCTCGATCGCGACGAAAAAGAGACCGGTTCCGATCAGGACGGTCGTGGCCTGTCCCACCTTGGTGCCTTGCCCTATCGCGACACCAAACCGGTCGGAGCGGCGGACTTCTATTTCGCCATCAACGCCACCTTCCGCTTCCTCCTGCGGCGGTTCGGCTGGGAAGGCCTGCGCCGCTACTGGACCGATCTCGGCACGCAGTACTACGCTCCGGTCTCCGCTGCTTGGCAACAGCGCGGCCTGCCCGGCATCGCCGCGTACTGGCGCGCGTTCTTTGCGGCCGAACCGGGCGCGGAGGTCCAGGTGCAGGAAAGCGACCAGGCGGTCGTCGTCACCGTCAGCGTCTGCCCTGCTTTCAAGCAGCTGCGCGCTCACCATCGGGAGATCGTCCCGTGTTTCTGCCAGCAGTGTTATTTCCTGAACGAGTCGATCGCCGCACCGGCCGGATTCACCGTCCGCGTCGCGGGCGGCAACGGCTCCTGCCGGCAGACGTTCCTGCCCCGCGACGCGGGGACGCCGCCCCAAGACTTGAGCGAGATTCGAGAAGCCACATGCTAGGCGTCTACGACTTCTGCGGACATTACGAATGGACCTTCGAATGGCTGCGCCGGACCGGCGGCGAGCGACTGGTCCGCCAATACTGGGACGAGGCGATCTCGCAGGACTCCCAGCGTCACGCCGCCGAGTTGATCGTTCCCCAGGGCATTCCCGGCATGATCGAGTACTGGGGCCACACGCTGGAGCATGAAGCCGCCGGGTATTACTGCACCACCACCGATGCCGTCTACCGCATCGACATGCACCAGTGCCCCTCGAAGGGGTTTCTGATCCGCAACAGTTTGCAGCAGTACCACGACTATTGCGACCACTGCATGGGCTGGATCGGCCCGTTGCTGCGCCGCGCCGGCTTTGTCGTCGATCACCAGCACAATCACGCCGGCCGCTGCTGGTGGGAGATTCGCCGGGCCGACGATCCGACAGAGCCCAGCGAACCCGGCGGCCTGGCCGGAGAGCACGACGTGCGGTTGCTGCCCGATTGGATTCAGCCGGCCCCGCTGGACACGTACCGCCGAGCCAACGATCCGGACGACAAAGCGACGATTCTCCCCGAAAGCCGGTGACCGCTGGTTTGCTCCGGCGGTCGCTCCCTGTAGAATGCGTCCTTTCCGCACCCTCTCCAACACTCCCACCAGGAGAACCGATCCATGTCCATTTCGCTTCATCGCCGCCAGTGGCTGACGAGTACCGGCGCGGCGGCTGCCGGGATCCTGTTTCACGTTCGTCGTTCGCAGGCCGCGGCCGCGCCGCCGGTGCAGATTCTGGAAACGAAGGTCATCAGCCATCTGCCCGATCTGTATCACGGCTGGCCCACGGTGGCTCGCTGCCGCGACGGGCAGTTGCTGTTGGTCTGTTCGGGTGGCCGCGAGGCGCACGTCTGCCCGTTTGGCCGGGTCGACTTGATGCGCTCGCACGACCAGGGCCAAACGTGGACATGGCCGGAAGTCGTGATGGACGGCCCGATCGACGACCGGGATGCGGGCGTGTTGGAGACGGCGAAAGGTTCCATCCTGATCACGACGTTCACGTCGCTGGCCTACGAGTCGAGCCTGACCAAGGCAGAGAAGGACGGCAACTGGCCGGCGGATCGCCTGGCCCGCTGGCAGGCCGCCCATACGCGCGTCAATGCAGAGCAGCGCAAGGCCGCACTGGGCGTCTGGATGATCCGCTCGACCGACGGCGGGGTCACGTTCAGCGGCCGGTATGACAGCCTGGTCAACAGCCCGCATGGCCCGATTCAGCTCGCCGACGGACGCCTGCTGTACGCCGGCAAGGAGTTGTGGCGCGGCGACAACCGCGTCGGCGTCTGCCAGTCGACGGACGACGGTCAAACCTGGCAGTGGCTGGCCGCCATCCCCACCCGCGCGGGCGACGACCATCGCAGCTACCACGAACTGCACGCGGTCGAGACGGCGGACCAGCGGATCCTCGTTCAAATCCGGAACCACAACAAGGCGAATTCGGGCGAGACGCTGCAATGCGAATCGTCCGACGGCGGCAAGACGTGGTCGGAGCCGCAGTCGATCGGCGTATGGGGCTTGCCCTCACACCTGCTGCGGTTGAAAGACGGCCGGTTGCTGATGACCTACGGGCATCGCCGGCCGCCGTTCGGCAATCAAGCGCGCGTGAGCGCCGACCACGGCCGCACATGGTCCGAACCGATCGTCGTCTCCGGCGACGGGGCGGGAGGCGACTTGGGGTATCCCAGCACGGTGCAACTGGACGACGGCACCTTGGTCAGCGTCTGGTACGAGGCGATGGCGGGCTCCAACCGGGCGGTGCTGCGGCAGGCCAAATGGCGGTTGGAATAGAAATCATACCAGAAGCCCGGCTTTTCCGAAAAAGCCGGGCTTTTTCGTTGGCGGCCGCCAGCCGCAAAGCACGGCACAGAATTTCCCATTCAACTGATAACACCCGAATTGCCGATAGAACCGGTAGTTACATCCCAATCGTATCCTACCACAACCGTCGCTGGCGGCGAGGACTTGGCGGCCGGCCGTGGGGCGGAGCCGCTGGCGGCCCGTGGCTGAGCATCCGAGCGCGCCGCTGGCAGCAAGCCACAACTACCTGAGCAACCTAACCTTAGGCGCATCGTCAATTCGTCTGTTGCGAAATGGACTGTCGCGTTAGACTACCGCTCGGCCGTCGTCTCACTGGGCTCGTCCGCCGAGCCAGTTTCCGTCGCGATGACGGTGGTCGCCCGCTGGATGAAGCATGAGACTAGGGAATCCAAACATTGGCACGGCCCTCACGCTGTTGCTGGCACTGATAGCAGGTTTGCCTGGGCGAGTGGCGGCGGCGGGCATAACGCAGCCGTCTGAGGGTCCGCTCGCGTCGGCCGTCCAGCCGTTCGGTTCACCCGGCGAAAGCGGGTCCTTGGCTGGGCCAGCCACCGCTTCACGCTCGTCCTCGCCGCTGGTGGATCTGCAGAGCGCCCCCGAGTCGGAAATCGGCCAACCGCTGTACGAGCAGGATCTGCAGCAGAGCGATTTCGGCTTCCTGTTGCTGCCCGAAGGGCTGATCTATCGTTCGTACCTGGCGGGGCCCAAAGAGCCTCGGATGGCGACCGGCATCATCAGCATCTCCGACGACAGCACCCTGTGGGACGCGACGATTGGCGGCCGTTTGGGACTGTTCCGCATTGGCAACAGCGACGCGATCCGTCCGCGAGGGTTTCAGATGGACCTCGAGGCGGCCGCGATGGCGCGTTTGGACATCCCGGAAGATGTCGACGTCCGCGGGACGGACTATCGCGTCGGCCTGCCGTTGACGTGGGGCGATGAGTTCAGTCAGTGGAAGTTCTCCTACTACCACATGAGTTCCCATCTGGGCGACGAGTATTGGGAGAAGAATCCGGAGTTTCCGTTGTTTCGACAGGCGCGCGACGCCCTGGTGCTGGGGCACTCGTTGTACCTGACGGATTCCCTGCGGATTTACGCCGAAGTGGGCTGGGCCTTCTACTGCGTCGCCAGCGAACCGTGGGAGGTGCAGTTCGGCCTGGACTATGTCCCTCGCGTGGCCACCGGATTGCGCGGAGCGCCTTTCTTTGCCGTCAACGGTTATCTGCGCGAGGAATTGGACTTCGGAGGCGGGGTGACCGCCCAAGTCGGCTGGGCCTGGCGAGCGGACATGACGGCCCGGCTGATGCGGTTGGGGTTCCAGTACTATAACGGGGCCAGCACCCAGTACGCGTTTTTGCCCTACCACGAGACGCAGTATGGCCTGGTTTTGTGGTACGATTTCTGATTCGACGGTCGAGCTTCGACGCCCCGTCCGGCAAGCCCTTCCTTTCCGCGCACGGAACCCATTCCCGGAGCCGCACGCATGTCTCTCATCCAACGCATCTTGGTCACCGGAGGCGCCGGTTTCCTGGGCTCGCACCTCTGCGAACGCCTGGTCGCAGCCGGCCACGATGTGATCTGCCTGGACAACTTCTTCACCAGCCAGAAATCCAACGTCGCGCACCTGATTGGCCGTCCGAATTTCGAGTTGATCCGGCACGACGTGACGGTGCCGATCTTTCTGGAAGTCGACCGGATCTACAATCTGGCCTGCCCCGCCGCGCCGGGACACTACCAGTACAACCCGATCAAGACCGTCAAGACGTCGGTGATGGGGGCCGTCAACGTGCTGGGGATGGCCAAACGCTGCCGGGCCCGCGTGCTGCAGGCTTCCACGAGCGAGGTGTACGGCGATCCGGAGATCCATCCACAGCCGGAGACGTACCGCGGCAACGTGAATCCGATCGGACCGAGGGCTTGTTACGACGAAGGCAAACGGGCGGCCGAGACGTTGTTCATGGACTACCACCGCATGAACCGCGTCGACATCCGGATCGTGCGGATCTTCAACACCTATGGCCCGCGGATGCACCCCTTCGACGGCCGTGTCGTCTCCAACTTCATTCGCCAGGCATTGGCCGGCGGCGAGATCAGCCTGTTCGGCGATGGGAGCCAGACGCGGTCGTTCTGCTACTGTGACGACCTGATCGAGGGCCTGGTGCGGATGATGGAACAGGACACGGACTTCATCGGGCCGGTCAACCTGGGGAACCCCGGCGAGTTCAGCATTCGCGAGTTGGCCGAGTTGGTGCTGGAATTGACCGGCTCGAAATCCCCGCTGGTCTACGAACCGCTGCCGCCGGACGACCCCACTCGCCGACGCCCCGAAATTACGCTGGCCGAGCGGCACCTGGGGTGGAAACCCGTCGTCCCGCTGCGCGAAGGGCTGGCCCAGACCATCGCCTGGTTCCGTTCGATCGACGTCAACCACTACCGCCCGCCGACGCCGAATTACTGAGAACCGCCAACAGAACTCATTTGCGGATGTGGCGTAAATGCCGGTCGGCAAAATCCAAGTAGCATTCCCAATCGTAAGGTGTAATGTCGTGGTCGCCGGTGCGGACATGATAGCCGACGGTCTGGCCGATCGGTTGGTTGACGGCGGGCATCTCGTCGACTCCCAGGCCCGTTCGTCCCAGCAGCCGATACACCGGTTCAGCATGCCGAGCCGCCAGGAACTCGCCGCGCGGATCGGCCCAGCCGTCCTGCTCGGCACTGGCGACGTACACCGGCCGCGGGGCGATCAGGGCGATCAGCAAATGGGCGTCGACCGGCAGCGCGGATTCGTTATTGCCGTACTTTTGATAGTTCCGGCAGTACCAGATTCCCGACAGCGAATAGGATGCCGCCACCGATTCGCCATAGCGCCGCCTGGCCAGCGAGGCTCCGCCCTGACCGGAGTTGTTGGAGATCGCCAGCGCGAATCGCTCGTCCTGGGCTCCTGCCCACAAAGCCGTCTTGCCGGTTCGCGAGTGGCCGAATACGGCCACGCGCTGCGCATCGATCGCCGGGGCGGTCTGCAGGTAGTCCAACGCTCGGCTTAACCCCCAGGCCCAGGCACCGATCGAACCCCACTCGTCGTCGGCCAGCTCGGTACGTCCGCTCTGCCGCACGACGAAGTGTCGAATTCCCTTCTGCCAACCCTCCGTCGTGAAGCGGCAACCTGAACCGTGCCGATCCAACTCGATGTCGCCGCCGTGAAAACTGGCAACGGCATAGCCTCGTTTCAACAACATCTGCAACGGCCAACGGCGAGCGTGCTCGCCTCGTTGGCACACCGCGTAGCGGGACGGGACAATCTCCGGGTCCGCGTGGATTCCCTGGTTGCCGTAGTTCAGCCCCAGGAAAACCGGCGCCGGTCCACGGGTCTTGTTGGGCACGTACAACAGCAGATCGATCCAGGGGGCATCGTCCGATTCGAGCAACCGAATGCGAATCTGCTTCCGCGTCGCCAGGCCGTCGAATACGTTGGCATCCGCCACGATCGGTTCGGATCGCAGGCGGGTCTTGATCTCCGGAGTCCGGCCGTAGACGTGCCGGGCGAAGGCCTGCAGAATCTCCGGGCGCCGCGTTTCGCGCCACATCGCCGCATCGGCGACTTGGCGACCGTCGAAACAGACCAGCGGGTCCGGCAATTCGTACTTCGGCACCTTCGACTCGTCGTAATTCGTATCCGGCGGCTCCTGCCCCGGACTCGCGGCCGGAACGGCCACGAGCGACAACAGCAGCAGCCACGGGCATCGCCTCAGGGGCGTGCCAGATTTCCCAACAGGTCGTTCGTGATTCATGACTGTCCACCTTTTCGATCCGGAGTGTTACGGCGCTGCGGCGCGCCACGGGTGGTCGTACGGGCCGATCTCATCCAGCGGGATCGGCGCCGCGAGGATGGCCGCCAGACGCCGATCACGGGCCATCGCCTGGGCGTCTGCCAGGACCGGCGCGTCGAAGGGGCCGTCGATCGCCGCGTTGAGCGCCGAGCGCTGGATGCCGCCGTCGCGCAAGAACACCGATCCGCAGCGCACGAACACGTTGCGCGTCACCCAATTGACGTCCGGGCCGTCGTTCAGCCGCGCCAGGTCGGGATAGCGCGCCGCGTACGGCGCCGCGGCGGCGTCCTGCAGAAACCGCGCGACCTGCTCGCGCCAACGCTTTTCGCCCCAGCGCGAAAAACTGAGCCCGGCGAAGCAATCGACGAACAGGTTGTTGTCGACGACGTTCTCCTTGCCGCCGTGGATCTGGACGCCGCCGAACAGGACCGCGCCGCAGCGCTCGAAGACGTTGCCGTGGACCGTTACGCCCGAAATCATGTCATCCAGGCGCACGCCCGCGGCCCCGCAGTGCGTGCCGCCGGTGATGTCGCTCCAGCGGTTCCAGCGGATCACGACGCCGCGGTACAGCGGGTTTCCGAACATGTCCAGGCCGCCCTGGTCGTCGGACTCCTGCACCACGTGCCGGATCGCGTTCAGCTCGATCACGTGGTCGTTGCCTTCGACCCGCATGGCCGAGGACGGGATGCGCTCGAATCGGTTGTGCGCGATCCGGTTGCCGCAGCCGTCCAGGTGGACGGCCGGCGCGTAGGTCCGCTTCAAGCGCGCGATGTCCGCTACGGTACAGTTCTCTACGACGTGGCCGCCGGCTTCCAGCGTTTTCCGGTCGCCGCCCGCCACCCGCGCGCCGCCGCAGCCCAGGGTGTGCATCGTGCAGCCGAAGACGGTGTGCCGCCGGCCGCCCTGGACGACGAGGGCGTCCCCGCCGAGTCGCCGGAGCGTGCAGCCGGCGATGACACAGTGCGCGCCGCCGCGCACGTGGATGCCGTCGCCGCGCCCGTCCTCGATCGTCAGCCCGGCAAGGACAACGTGCTCGACGTTCTCCCATTGCACAAAGGGGCGTGCCCACACACTCACCGTCGCCGCAGCTCGCGTCCAGGCATCGCCCTCGGGCGGGAGCCAGTACAGTTTGCCACTTCGGCGGTCCAAGTACCATTCGCCGGGGCGGTCCAATTCGCGCAGCACGTTCAGGGCCCGGTAGCGCTGGCCCTTGCGGTAGCCGTACTGCGAATAGGGCTTGGCGAGCGTCAAGACGCGCGTGCCGGCGTCGATGGCGGCGACCTTCTGGAATTCCTCGTACCAGTCCCAGAACCAGTAGCCGTACAGGCGCACGTCAGGTTCGTCGACCCAAGTGCTGGGTCGGTCTTCGAGGTACTTGAACTTCCCATCCCGGCAGCCCTGGATCGAGCCCCAGACCTTGAAGGTGTCGGTACCCAGGATCTCGCCCGTGGCGACGAACCCCTCGTCGGGCCAGCGAGCCAGCGTCTGGGGCGTGCCGTCGATGAACAGCTCCGGCGCGCGGCGCAGGTCGGTCGCATCGCCGAAATCGCGAACGCCCAGCGCGGCGAGGTCCGCCTCGCGCACTCGATCGCGGACCGCGGGCGCGAGTCGCTCCTTGATCGCGGCGTCGGAGACCGGCCGCCAGGAGTCGATGCACACGCCGCCGGCCAAGATCGGCGTCTCGCCGTCCGCCGCCTGGTAGACGATCGGCGCCGCAGCCGTGCCGGAATCCTCCGCCCCCAGCGCGAAGGTGTCAGCGGCGTGATACGTCCCGCCGTGGACGACCACCCGCACTCCGCCGGCCGGCAGGGCGCCGCCGCGGCCGGCGCGCAGCTTGCGTATGGCGTCGCGCGCCCCGGCAAGCGTAGCCAGCGGCGCGGCCTCGGTGCCGCCGTCGGCATCATCGCCGCGCGGTGCGACGTGCAGCACGGCGGCGGGTGGGGGAAGCTCAGGCAGTTCCGCACGGTGCCCGGCGCCGTCGCCCGCGGGCAGCCCCTGCGCCGCTCGCCTCGTTTCCGCGATCCGCCGCCGCGCTTCGTCGCGGTAGCCCAGCGGTGCGGCAGCATCCTCGGCAAGTCGCTGCCAGATCGCCATCGCCGCATCCGGCGTGCTCGCGGTCCGGGCCGCGCCCAGCAGCGCCAGTGCGCGGACGTGAGGCGGGGCCGCGGCGTCCTGCGCGACCGCCAACAGCGCCTCGTGCCGTTTCCCGGAATCCGCAGCGGCGGCTTTCTCGAGGGCCGGCCAGACCGCTGCGGGCGGCTGCGACGCCCCCTCGGCAGCCAGCAGGGCGGCGGCGCTGCTCGCCGCCAGAAGAAACATGACGAACGCTTGACATCGGATATGCATGGTGGTCCCCCTTCCACTTTCTCACACCAAAACGGGGCGCGCGAGGTGCATCTCGAACGCACCCCCGCCCTCCTTGCGCGCGGTTTCAGGATAGCTCGCCGAGGCCCTCACCGCAAGAAGCTACCAATGCGCCCGTCGTTAGACGACAACCGTTGCCCGGCGCGAGGGGTTGAGTCCGTGGTTGGGATCGACTAGAAAGCACGCGGAGAGGCTGTGAAAAAATTGGGACCGGCACCTCGCAGCCCCCCCTGTTTTCTCAGGGATTGGCGCGGTGCTAGCTTGGAGCCAGTCCCATTTTTCGCAGCCTCGGAGCGTGCCCCTGGATAGAATCGTGCCGCGAGATCGTGCCCCGACACGGACACGTGGGAGAACACCTCATGAGTGATCGGCCAAGCGTCGCAGCGGGCGACTTGAGGCAGTGGCAGCGGAGGATTTTCTGGTCGGTCTGGGTGACGTACGCGGCCTACTACCTGTGCCGTTACAACATGCCGGTGGTGAAGACGACCTTGTGCCAGACCTACGCGTGGGACGCGGAGCGGTTTGGCATCGTCCTCTCGGCGCTGACCTTGATGTACGCCCTGGGGCAGTTCGTCAACGGCCAGTTGGCCGATCGTTTCGGCAGCCGCATGATCGCCAGCCTGGGAGTCCTGGGCTCGATGGTGATGAACCTGGCGGTGTTCGTGCTGCTGTTGGTGGCCACCCCCGGCGCGGCCGACCCACAACGGGTGCTGACGCTGTTGGCGGTCTTCTGGGGGATCAACGGGTTCTTGCAGTCCATGGGATGGACACCGATGGTGAAGGTCATGGCCCATTGGTACCCGGTGAGCCGGCGCGGCAAGATCATGGGGATGATGGGGACCTGCTACCAGTTCGGCGGTGCGTTCGCGACCCTCGTGGCCCTGTTCCTGGTGGGCTACTTTGCGCAGGAACTGGGCGGCGATTGGCGCATCGTGTTCTTGGTTCCGGCGATCCTGCTGGCCGTGGTCGGCGTGTTCTTTTTCTTGCTGATCCGGAACCGGCCCGAGGACGTGGGCCTGCCGGCGGTGAACCTGGACGAGGCCCCCTTGCGGACCGCGGGCGGCGGGTCGGGGCCGAGCATCGCCGCCAACGTGCTGAGGACCTAGACGAACCCCTACCTGTGGATCCTGGCGTGGACCTTTTTTCTCCTGGACGTGAACCGCTACGGGTTCGTCAACTGGCTGCCGGCGTTCCTCGACGCCCAAGGCATCGGCGACGCCGCGCCTCTGCTGGCGAACTTCAAGAAGGCGATGACGCTCTGTATTCACCCCCTGGCGGGTTCGGCCGGTGCGATCCTGGCGGGCTGGGCCAGCGACCGGTTTTTCGGCGGCCGGCGGGCACCGGTGATGGTCGCGCTGCTGGTCCTGCTGGGAGTCTTCTCCATCCTCTTCCCCTACCTCGATCCGACGAACACGGCCCTGGTGTTGCTCGTCGTGGCGGCGGTCGGTTTCTGCACCTACGGGCCTCACATCCTGATGGTCGGCCACGCGGCGCAGGACTTCGGCAAGAAGTCGGGTGCCGCGGGCGCCTCGGGGTTCATCGACGCGATGGGATATGTCGGTGCAACGCTGGCCGGCTGGGGAGCGGGCAGGCTGATCAAGTCGCAGGGATACGAGATTACCTTCGTCACGTTCGGGTCTGCCGCCTTCCTCGCGGCCCTGCTGGCCTGTATGATCTGGAAAGTGCGACCGCAAACCACAAGCGGCTGACAATATGGATTCACGCGAACGAGTTGCCCTGGCCCTGGACCACCAGCAGCCCGACCGGGTGCCCATCGACTACTGGGCCACCTCTTCGGTCACCGCCCGACTGCTGGACCATTTCGGTTTGTCCACCCAGGAAGAGCTGCTGCAGCACCTCGGCGTCGACTTCCGCTACATCGACGGGCCGAAGTACGTCGGGCCGGAGCCTGAGGTACACGAGGACGGCAGCGTCGAGGACCACTGGGGCGTGCCGCGGGTCCGCGTCGAGATTGGATCGGGCGCGCAGGCGAGCGTCTATCGAGAGGTGCTCCACTTCCCGCTCCAGCAGGCCCAGTCGGTCGCGGAGATTCGGGACTACGCCAAGTGGCCCAGCCCGGACTGGTTCGACTACGCTTGCGTCGCCCGCCAGGTGGCGGAGGCGCAGCGGACGGGCAAGGTCGTCGTGTTCATGGGCGATCGGATGAACCGCTGCGCGCAGCTCAAGCCGGCCATGTACCTCCGCGGCGTCGACCAGATCCTGCTGGACCTCGCGCTTCAGCCCGAGGTCGCCGAGTACATCTTCCGGCGCATCGCCGAGTTTTACCTGGAATACGTCCGGCGCACGCTCGAGACGGGCGGCGGCGGCATCGACGTGCTGATGATGGGCGACGACTTCGGCACCCAGCGGGGACTGTTCATGTCGCCGGCAATGTGGCGGCGGTTCCTCCGCCCCGGATTCCAGGCGTTCATCGATCTGGGACGGGAGTACGGCTGCAAGGTCGCCCACCATTCCTGCGGCTCGATCAAGCCCATCATCCCCGATCTGATTGAATGTGGTCTGGACATCCTCAACCCCATCCAGCCCGACGTCGACGACATGGACCGCCGCGAACTGAAGCAGCGATTCGGCGACCGCCTCACCTTCCACGGATCCATCTCCATTCAGCGGACCCTCCCTTTCGGCACGTCTGACGACGTGCGCCACGAGGTGCAGGAACGCATGGAGACGCTCGCGCCGGGCGGCGGGTTCATCTTCTGCACCGCACACAACATCCAGGCAGATACGCCTACCGAAAACATGGCGGCCCTGTTCGAAGCGTATCGAACCTGGGGCCGCTACTGAGTGGCCTCTGCCGCCATCTGCCACAGCCCAATCCAGCGAGATCCGGACCGATGAAGTGCATCTCAGCAGCGCACCGGCATCGTGAAGATCCCAACCCTGCGACGGAAGGGACGAGGAACGAAGAGCGCCAAAGTCAAGTCCTCGGTGAAGGCCGCTTTGTCCGCCTCGTGCGTTCCGACGGCTGGGAATGGGCGGAGCGGACCAACAACTCGGGCGTCGTCGTCATCGTGGCGATCACCGCAGAAGCTCAGATCGTGCTGGCCGAACAGTACCGCCCGCCCGTCGATGCCCGCGTGCTCGATCTGCCCATGGGATTGTCGGGCGATCTCGACGGCGCCGAAGGCGAGGACTTGCAGGAAGCGGCCCGGCGGGAACTCCTGGAAGAAACCGGCTACGCAGCCGCCCGGCTCGAGTGGCTGGGCGAAGGCCCGACTTCCGCCGGCCTGACCAACGAAGTGTTGACCTTCTTTCTGGCCCGCGACTGCCGCAGGGTCGGCAAGGGCGGCGGGGACGAAACGGAGGACATCCAGGTCCACGTCGTCGCCCTCGATCAGGCCGACGCGTGGCTGGAGCGGAAACGGGCCAGCGGCGTGCTGCTCGACCCGAAGATCTTTGCGGCGATGTACTTCGCCAGGCAGCACGTCTCGTCGGGCGAATAGGAGGTGAACCTACGACGCCACTTCCTGCATCGCGGCCTTCAACGCCGCAATTCCCTTCGCAATGTCCCCCACCCGGTCGTCCCCCGCTTCGCGTTCGAAGATATAGTCGCCTTGGTAGTCGGCCTCCGCCAGAATCCGCACAAAGGCGACCCAATCGACCTGGCCTGTTCCGACGACCACTTCTTCGCCCCACTGGCCTTTGACTGCGGTTCGCTTGGCATCCTTGACGTGTACCTGCTGAACGTAGGGCACCAGCTTCCGCAACGCTTCGATCGGTTCGTCCATATCGTACAGGATCAGGTTGGCCGGGTCGAAGTTGACCGTCACGTTGCCGGCGCCCCGCTGGGCCATCTCGTCCAGGAACAGCAGGAGCGTGTCGGCCGACTCCTGCCCGGATTCCAGCAACAGAGATCCGCCGATCTCGGCGACCATCTGCGCGAGCGTGGCCACCCGCCCGCTCAGCTTGTCGAATGCCGGATCGCTGCGCTCGTGGGGCAGAAACCCGGCGTGGGTGCTCACCAGCTTCAGGCCCAGTTGCCGGGCCAGCGCGGCCGCGGCCGCGGCCAGTTCCTGGTTCCCTGCCCAGTGTTCGTCGGGCACAATCCCGCCCGTCTTGCGAATGGTCTCGGGCGTGGTGTAGTCTTCACCAAGCGTGGAGAACATGCCGGAGACGATCGCGATCCCCGATCCGCCAAGGATCTGCTGCACGCCCTCCCAGGTGCCCGGATCATCGCGGTGCGGCGTCAAGCCAAGTTGCACTTTCTTCAGGCCGAGGGCATTTACCTTTGCCGCCAGGTCGTCCGGCCCCGTCGCTTGGAGCGACCAACTGCAAACACCGATCTGATCTGCCGTCTGGGTCTTCATCGTATCATGTCTCCCTGATAATGAGGCTCGCTACCAGGGAGCCAATATAGCCGATTCGCCAGAGCGTGCAATCATCGGCTCTCGCTCCTCCGTGTTGGAATCGTCCGAGCTAAGGCCGGTCGCGACCATCGGTGAGCCACGCCAGCGAAAACCGCGTGAAGGTGATCTTGCCATACCCGCCGCGCTCGAACAGGCAGCCGATCGTGCCGTCGGGCAAGACGGTCAGGCAGCAGTAGGCGCTGGAGCCTTCATAGATCGTCTTGGCCACCGGCCAAGTCCGGGCCTCGTCGTAACTCAGCCGCGCCGTGAGGCGGACGCGCTGCTTCGTGTCGCCCGGATTGCAGAACAGGAGCCGATTCTTGCCGCCCGTCCCGGACGCAAAAACGCCTCGAACTGGGCGAGGATCTGCCGCGTGGAACCACGATAGGCGATGTCGTCGAGCGGAACATCGCGAGAAACGGCCGGCGGATACACGTCCCACAGCTTCGTGTTATCGTCCACGCGGCGGCCGGTGAGTTGTTCGGCCAGGGCATCGGTGCTGAGCGCGTCGGCGGGCCAGGAATCCAGACAGCGGTCGGCTGCGGCGAGGACCGGTTCCAGTTCGTTCTCGCCCGCCACGGATCGTTTCAGGCCGAGCTGGCGGGCCAGAAACTCGCCCAAGGCAACGCGGCGCTGGGCGTCCCAGGAATGGCCGCCGGTCACGACGCGCGACTCGAACGCCTGTTCAACGCCGTGCCCGCGATAGACCTGCCGGACCTTCCGGGCCGTGTGGAAGAACAGATCGGCCGGGAACAGCGGATCGCCGTCGCCTTGGAAGATGAACATCGGCCGCGGCGCAAAACTGCCCAGCAGGTGCCACATCTCGACCTGGCCCACGACGCCGGGCAGGATGTTGCAGTGACAGTGCTTTTTCTCCTTGCGCGCCACAAACTCGAACGTGCTCGGATAACCGGAAGACGAAATCGCCGCCAGCTCGGGACACAAAGCGGCCAGAAAGACTGTGAGCGTGCCGCCGCCGGAGTTGCCGACGGCCGCCACGCGGCGCGGGTCAACTCGCGGCTCCTGCAACGCCCAGGCAATCCAGCCGAGCGTTTCCATGACGATCAAGCCCTGGACGCTCAAGCCGCAGGCGAATGGCTTGACGCAGTTGCCGTGCCCCATCGCCGCGCGCTCGCCTTGGCCCAGGTTGTCGGGACACAGTACCATCGCGCCCCGGCGGGTGATGTGGCGCGCCATGCGTTGATAACCGTCGGCCAACTTGCCGCCCTGACCGTGCCCGCAACACAAGGTGACCAGCGGCCACGGCTGCGGTGAGCTGGGGACGGGCAGATACAGCAGCGCCGTAGCGACCACGCCGGGCCAGGAAGTGGCGCGGAGCAATTCGATCCGGCCGCCGTCGAAGGCGACATCCCGCACCTTTTCCGCGTGAATTGCGGGCACCCATTGGTCGCGGATACCCAAACAATCCTGGGCCGCGCGGACGATGGCTTCGCGATCCGCCGCCGCGGCCGGGTTCCGGTCCGGCATCCGCAGACGCGCCTCGGCAAACCGCCGCTCGTATTGCTCGAACAGATCGTGAGCGGAACCCAACGCCCCGGCGGATGCCGGTTCGCCGCCCACGCTCGCCCGGCCGCTTCCTTCCCACATCGCAGCGGACCCGAGAAGCCCCAGCGTTTTCACCAGGCCGCGACGAGTCATCTCGACGGACGCCATACGAAGAACTCCTACACGCGGTTAGTTCGACTGTCTTACTTTGGCGGAATCGCGCGATTGCAGAGCCAGCGCCGTAGCCGAGAGCGGGGTCTCGACCTTTCTCGAGATCCGCACGTTGCGCTGCCCGTCGAGCGCCACGGGCCGATCGGGCGTGATGTCGACCGTGGCCCCGCCGATCCACAATTCCGCCGCCGCGGCGGGCAGCGTTCCCGTCCAGGCCAGCCCCAACGCGATCAGCACCGCTGCCCGCAGGCCGCGCGCCGCGCGCCCCAGCGCCGGCTCATGTTCAAGATCTCTGCGTTGCCAAGAAACTCTCCACCTTTTCATTTTCATTCCGCTGCTCCCCATTCCCTTGCCCCCATTCCCTTGCCCCCATTGCGGTGCTCCCTATTCCCTTTCCCCCGTTTCGGACTCAGCTGCCGGCCAGTTCTTTGGCCGTCTTTTCCAGGAACGCAACCGCCTCGGCATGGAGCGCCGGCTCGCTGTCGGCCGTGCGCTCCCACTCGATCCCGAAATAGGGCTTCAAGCCCTGCCGCTTGACCTCGGCCAGGATCTCCGCAATGCGCCCCTTGCCCTGGCCCCAGATCACGTCGCGGGCGCCCGGTACGCCGAAATCGTCCAAATCCTTCAGGTGGAACATCTTGACGCGCGAACCGAGCCGTTTGAGCACCGCGGCCGGCTCCAGACCGCAGCGGCACCAGTGGCCGGAATCGCAGCAGAAGCCCATCCGGGCCGAGCGGCCGTCGAGCGCCGCCAGTCCCGTCGCTGGGTCCCAGTAGTGCGACGGCTTCGGATGGTTGTGCAGAGCGAGATCGATCTGGTACTCATCGGTGAGCTTTTCGATCGCGTCGAGCACGGCTTCCGGCGGCTCGCTGACCAGCGCCTGGAAGCCCATGTCGGCGGCGAATTCGAAGAACGTCTTGGCCGCCTCAGGTTTGTCCAAGCCCGTGTAGCAGGCGATCATCTGGATGCCCAAGTCGGAGGCCTTCTTCTTCAGATCCTGGCGCAGAGTTTTCGACAGTTCCGGTCCGGGCGTGGCGTCCATGTGCTGGGGGCTGAGCTTCTGCCAGGCAAACAATTCGGTGTAACGCAGCCCGACGGCGGCGATCTTGTCCAACGCTTCGAACAGGGTCAGGCCGCGAAACGTGTAGGCCGAGAAGCCCACGCGCCAGCCGAGCTTGTCCGCATTGGGCGTGCCCTTGACCAGCGGCTCGGCCGCCTGAACATGGTGAACTCCAAAACCGGCAAGACCGGCGGCCGCGCCTACGGCCGCGCTGCGGGCCAAAAACTCGCGTCGCGTTGCTTGTGACATGGTGAATTCTCCTTGCAGATATCTATTCGCTGTGGTGCTGGGGGGCCCGAATCGAGACACGTCACCGTAACA
>Ga0116156_10000968_pt1 | contig 29101 bp, 30 predicted proteins | sample AD_UKC045_MetaG_FD_89891 | JGI IMG/M metagenome (GOLD analysis project Ga0116156, IMG submission 89891) | Active sludge microbial communities of municipal wastewater-treating anaerobic digesters from USA - AD_UKC045_MetaG | ecosystem: Engineered > Bioreactor > Anaerobic > Digestate | place: USA...
ATCCCGGTATCAAGGTAGCTTTCAGCCGATAGATATGCGGTGGAGGACTTGGCCTTCTGCCCTGCCGTGAGGTTCAGGCGCGCCAGCTGTATGCGCTCCTCGCGGCTTCCCGTGCACGCAACGCCTGAATTGAGCTGGTGAACTATATAGAAGATCTTTTCAGTGGTTTCCTCGGGCGATGATGCATCAGCATGCAGGTGGCCGATCCGGTAATGGAGCCGGCTCCGTTCCTGTTCCGGGATCATGGAGTAGATGACCTCCTGCACCCGGTGATGCAGGAAATAATAGTGAATTCCGGACAGATATACGATCCCCTCCTCCATTGCATCCCGGAGGTCCGTGAGAGCAGACTCGAAGCTCCGCCCTGACAGCAATGCGATGCTCTCAAGGTCGAACCGGTTCCCGATACAGGAGGCGATTTTCAACATTTCCCTCGTCGTCTGGCCGAGCGAGTTGATACGATCGATCATCAGCTCAAGCACGTTATCCGATACCTGCATCCCCTTGATCTTATCGAGGTCCCATGTCCACCCTCCAGTGGGCGTGCACCAGAGGAACTTATTATCATATATGGAGCGAAGAAAATTAATCAGGAAAAAAGGATTGCCGTTTGTCTTGCGATAAATCACGTCAGCGAGCAGGGCGGCCCTCTTCTCCTGGCTGTTGACAAAATAACCGATATACTCGCCTACCTGCTCTGCAGAGAGATTGTTGAGGGTTATGGTGGTCAGCCTGTCTTCCATACCCGCGAGTATGCTGGCGAGCTCGTGTTCCGGCTCCACTTCGTTATTCCGGTATGCAAGTATCAGGAAAAAATACTCTGTGCGGTAGTCCATCATCAGCCTGGAAATCAATTTCAGGCTCGCAGAATCTGCCCATTGAAGGTCGTCAAGGTAGATGACCAGCGGATGGTCCGGGGTCATGAAAATCCTGATGAAATCGCCGAATACCCTGGTAAAACGATTTTGCGATCTCTCGGGATCTATGTGCGGAAGAGCCGGCTGCCGTTCTACTATCATCTCGAGTTCCGGGATGACATCGATGATCACCTGACAGTTGGCGCCCAGCCGGGCAAGAATCTTCTGCTTCCATTGCGCCAGCTGATCACTGCCTTCAGCCAGGATCATCAGCATAAGTTTCTGGAACGCGTGGATGATGGCGCTGTACGGGACATTTTTCTTAATCGTCTCGTATTTGCTATGTATGAAAAAGCCCCTGCCCTCTGTGATGCTTTTCTCTATTTCATGGACCAGGGCGGTCTTTCCGATCCCTGGCGGTCCGGTCACGGCAACCGACTCGCTGCCGCCCTGGGATACTCGATGGAACGCTTCGATCAGGGTCTCCTTCTCGCGCTCCCGGCCGATAAATGACTGCGGCAGACTGAAGCGAAATGCCTGGTCGTTAGTCCCAAGATCGAACCTGTCGATTCTGCCGCTTCGGTTTAGTCGTTCCAGACATTCCTCAAGGTCGGCCTTTAACCCGTAGCTGTTCTGGTATCGGCTCTCGGCATTTTTCTCAAGCAGCTTCATGATGATCGCGGAAACCACCTCAGGGATATCGTCGTTCACCCGTCGGGGATCTACCGGTTTTCGCGCTATGTGCCAGTGTATCACTTCAAGCGGGTCCTTTGATATGAACGGCACAGTGCCGGTGATCATCTCGTAAAGCGTGACCCCGAACGAATAAAGGTCGGACCGGTAATCCATCGGCCGGTTCATTCGCCCGGTTTGTTCGGGCGACATGTACGGCAGCGTCCCGGTTATTATGGCAGGATCGTAGAGGTTTTCATTTTCGCGGGTCAGCAGGGTCGATATGCCGAAATCTGTGATTTTTACTTCCCCGGATGAAGGATTGTACAGTATATTATGGGGCTTTATATCTTTATGAATGATGTTGCCGGTGTGAATGTATCCGAGGGTGTCCGCCACCCTGATGGCGATATGAAGGAATTCCTCCATGGACATTTTATGCGATTTCAAAACTTCGTTGAGTGATATCCCGTTAAAGTCCTCAAGCACGAGCGCTATCCTGTCTTTGTCTTCAACGAGGCCGTACGATGCAACAACACCATCGATAGCGAGGTCATTTATCAGCTCGTATTCTTTTTTAAAACGCGCGATGTCCGCAAGTGTCGGATATACCTGCCTGAATATTTTAAGGACGACCGCCATGCCGTCGCTCTCGCGCACGCCGCGGTATACGATTGACTTGCTTCCCTCGGAAATTTTCTCCGTGATGGCATACCCGGTCATGATGCTCATTTACGATACCTGCCTGCCGCCACACGGTAATAGCGCCATTCATCCATGTGCACATGGAATGATATGGGGGCCCAGTTTTCAAGATATTTATATGACGACGCCTTGATAATTTATTGATCTATGCCCATGATCGCTCAATCACTGTTGATATTTCAGACTTTTACTGCAGTATTGAATTTATTTTGGCGAGAAAAAATATTTTCCCCTGTTGAAGGCAGCTCTGTTACGAGAAACAGGATAGTGCTATCAGAGTCTGTCCGGGTGCATATACCGCCCACACTATGACCGATTCATAACGGTGAGGGCGTATAAACGAGAGGTAGGCAAGAAGAAAGTCGGACATGACGAAAAGTATCGCGCCGGCAACAATAAGGGACTCCCTGCGCGTTATCTCCATGTTAAGGCTCGAGAGGGCGAAAAAAAGCATCGTACAGAGCACGGCAGCATATACCATAATGGGTATTCGCATTTTCCCGGCCGTGCGCCATATGCCCCGGTAAAATATGACGAGCATGACACAGAGTATACCGGCAACTGCCATGTTCCATGGCCTGTATTCATACGTAAGTGAAAAGGCCGCAATGTACAGGACATGGGCGAGCATGAAAAATACGATCCCCTGTTTCATGAGGTCAACCTCGACAACCATGAGCATGGTGTCAGCTATAAGCGAAGAGATAAGCGCCGTCAGGATGAGCATGCTGTACGACGACGACCCGTCTTCAATGATACACAGCATGACGAAACCCGCGATGAGCGCGGTTACCATCGGCGTGAAGATATACTTGAGCGACAGGCGGTTTGTGAAGGTTACATATTCGCGGGTGAAAAATACCGCGATAAGGGCCATCAATAGTTCGGGAAAATGCCTGACTGAAAAAAGATCCACGGGCGGCCCTACTTCTTATCCTGGTCGCTTTTCCCTTTTTTGAAGAGGCCAGTAAGCTCTTCCGGCTTGAAGCGCGAATCCATCGCGGCTATATTCTCTTTTTTGATCTCATCGTATATTTCCTTGCGATGGACAGATACTTTTTTCGGAGCCCGGATGCCCAGCTTGACCTGGTCACCCTTGATGTCGATGACGACGACCTCGATATCGTCGCCGATCATGATGCTTTCATTTAACCTGCGCGCAAGTACCAGCATTGCACTAACCCTCTGCGGCCTTTTTCATCTCGTCGAGGATCCGGTGCCTCACACTGTACTTATCGCTCAGGGAAATAACCTGTCTGCCAAGCCTTTTATCCGGATTGATGATGACCGGCCCCTGGAGATTGGCCGTCATTTCGGTCGGGTTTGACGGAATGGTTACGATCGCGAACACAAGCAGGTTATCCGCACCCTCGGCTCCTACGGCTTCGATATCGCCCATGGAGATAGCAAGCTCGTATTCGCGCATGAAATCAACGGGTCGGATGATGACGAACGCCAGCTCCGGCTCTTCGAAGGCCTGGAGCCATTTCAGGGGCGAATTCTCGTCCCCCGTGTCCAGGAGAACGAACTTCTTGACATAATCGAACCCGGGGATCCCGTCCGGAAAATTAATTATCTGACGTTCATCGATCTCAACTTCCCCGAACGGCCTTGTTTGTATTTTCAGACTCAAAAACAGGCTCCTTGTATTACGCTACATACGGCGGGCGAGGCCTCTCGACCTCGCTTCCATTAAAGGTACACAATATCTATTTCAACCGTATGCGCAACAAATTTTTTATGCTACCGGAGGAAATCCATCAGGGTCGGCATGATCGACTTCGCGCCCACCGCGAGCGCGTACCGGTGCACACTCTCGAGCCACTTGAAATTCATGATCGTCTCCGCGTAGTCGATCCCCTCGGTGTTCGCAAGCATCTGGGTCACATTGCCCTTGTCGTACTCCGTACGCTTGGCCACTTCGTCGATACGGTTCGTCCGCGCGCCCACCAGCGCGACACTTTTCAGTATGTTCTCAAGGCCCATGTCGATGAGACCGAGGTCCTCCCCGCCTATCAGAAGCTGGTCTCCCCGGACCAGGTCGTCGCGGAGCTTGATAACCATCTCGAATACCGACATGCCGCTGATCGTCACCGTGGGATCGATGTTTGACGGCGGCTCCGGGAAGTTTGCATTGATCAGGCCCAGGTCTTTCAGCACGGTACCGCTCCCGACGTCCTCAAGCCATATCTGGTGCGGGGTCGTCGTTTCTAGAATCAGGTTGTTCGTACCGCCCTTAATGGCCCGCACACTGAGCCCCGCGTTGTTCAGCTTGTCCAGAATGATGTCAAGATTGTCCCCTGCCGAGATGTTGATCTCTTTCCCGTCGATCTTTATTGCCTGGTTCGTCGCAGCCGTATAGGCGGAAACGTCCCTGTTCGAGGTAAGTATCTGGTTAGTAGCCCAGAACACCTGGTTCCCCGGTATGCTTACCGAGAGGTACTCTCCCTTGGAAATCTCGCGCTGCAGCTCCCCGATGTCGCCCTTGTACTCGACTCCAATCATGGCGTCACCCTGATTGCCGGAGGTCAGGGTCTGGTAAATCGGGACGAACGGGTTCGGCTGGCTTTCCGTTCCGGTCTTGTAACCGCCGAATATTGACCTTCCGGTCGCCCCCTTCGTGTTCGCTATGTTAACCAGCTCCTCGAGAAGCTGGTTTATTTCCGTTGCCGCCGCTTCCTTGAGCTCGAACGAGGTGTATATGCCGTGCGCGCCCTGCACGGTCAGCACCCTCAGTCGCTGGAAGATCCTCAATGTCGACTGGAGAGCGGAATCGACTTCATCAAGCTTGGAGCGGCTCTCGTTGATATTGCTCAGGTACTGGTCTATCTCGGTAAGCCGGCTCTGGTAGAGCATCTGGTTCGTCGCCGCGATCGGGTTGTCCCGCGGAACGTTCACGTTCTTCCCCGTGGCGAGCGAATTCTGGATCCGGTCCATCTCGGTCTGATGCCGCTGGAGATTGTAGCTCATCGTGTTATTAATCATCTGGTTGGTGATGCGGTTCATGCGTTATACCCCCATTCGGTTGATTATCGTATCAAGCATATGGTCCATAACGGTAATAACGCGCGCCGCGGCATTGTAGCCGTGCTGGAACGCAACCATGTTCGACATCTCTTCGTCCAGGTTGATCCCCGAGATCGATTCACGCAGGTTGCCGAGGTTCTTTAATAAAACGTCCTGGTTCTTGACCCGGTCTTTGGCCTCTTCGCCCTGCGTCCCGGTCCGGGATATGAGCGCCGTGTAGAAGTCGTTGAACGTGGTATTGGTGTCCACCATGGCATTTTTGTGCCGAATATTCGCTATCCGGAGCGCGTTACTTCCATCGCCGATTCCGTTCGACGTGTTGAAATCGCCCGTCCCGCCGACATCCTTGCCGCGGGCCGCGCTGATCCGGTCTACGTCCTGCATTATTGATTCTGATACGGCCATGTGCGAGGCCGGGTTGAATTTCGGCGTGATGGTGATGTGCTCCCGTGACGGGAGGAACTTCTTGATGTCATCAAGCCGGTTGTAATCGAACGAGCCCTGCGGCCCGCTCTGCTTGAGTATCCCGCTGAACCCGACCAGGAACTGCCCCGAGTCCTCGAGGTGCCGTATCATGAAATTCTTCCTGTCGTTGTCTCCTGCCGCCGTCGCCTTGAGTGCAAGCTGGCTGTTATGGTTTATGTATGCCACGACACCCATGTTGGCATCGTTGATTTTCTTGATAATTGTGAGCGCAGTATCCTTCTCGTGGTAATCGATCTCGACGTTTGATTCAAGCTCGTTGTTGGCCCGGAACGTCAGTGTCCCGGCCACGCCTATTGCCGCCGACGCATCGATCCTGTTGTTCCCCGAGACCCTGAAGATCGCGGTAACGTCATTTATACCGTACACCCCGTCGTTGTTCAGGTCGAAGTTGCCGTCAATGTTGTCGCTTATCATGAGGTGCCCGAAAAAGTCGACATTCGTCTCGTTGCGCCTGCTGAAGCCGTCGCGGTGAACTTCGTTCGTCAGGTCGGAGAGGTTTATCGCGAACGCGTTGATGTCATTGATGTTCTGCCGTATTACCCCGTCGCGTATGTCGATGAGGCTGGCCAGTTCCCCGCCCTTCACCGTGACGTCCTTGCCCGTGTCCTTCCACACGATCTTGAAAAGCCCGCCGTTGTTCGGGTCCATCGCAGCCTGGATTGGCCGTATGATCTCCCCCTGCACCAGGTTCTCTCCGCCTATGTAGACGATCGTCTCGTCCTTATCGCTCCGGCCCACGCTTATATCAACGATTTCTGACATTTTTTCTATTATGGCGTCTCTCCGGTCTTTGAGGTCGTTGGGATTGTCGCCCAGCGCCTCGGCCTTTAAAATGCGCTCGTTCAGGTCGCGAATGTCTTGCGCGTACATGTTGATCTGCTCAACACGGTGCTCGATCTGACGGTTCGCGTTGAGCCGCAGGTCATAGAGCTGGTTGTAGGTATAGTTGACATCGTTGCTCAGGTTTATCGCCTTCTCCCGCACCACTTCACGCGTAGAGCGCTCTTCCGGGTACTTCGAGAGCTCTTCCCACGCCTTCCACAGTTCGTCGAGCCTGGTCCTGAGGGACTGGTCATTCGGTTCGTTGTATATGGTCTCGATCTGGTATATGAACTCGTTCCTCACTTTCCAGTAGCCCGAGTTGTTCTTCTCAACCACGATGCGATCATCTATGAAGCTGTCGCGTATACGCTCCACTGACTGGACAACGGATCCCTGCCCTATGTTCCCCGGCTGGTTCCCCCTGTTCAGGCTTGGTACGTAAAGCGGGTCTGCCGCAGTTATGACGACGCGCTGGCGCGAGTATTCCTTGTTCTCCGCGTTGGAGATGTTATGGCCGGTGACATGCAGCGCCTGCTGGTGCGACATCAAGCCCTTTTTCCCGATCTCAAGACCCATAAATGTTGAATTCATCGCAGCACTCCTTAGGCTGTCTGGTTGAACAGGATGGAATTTTTCAGCTTCTCATCCTCCCGGCCGTCGCGTCCGTACCCTGTCTCCAGGGAGGGGTCACGGCGCAGTCCCGTGAGCAAAATATTATAATATTCCATGTTGTCGCTGATCAGGACACGGTTCGTGTCCTGGATCCTGGAAAGCCTGATCATCACGTCTTTCAGGTTTCTTCCTATTGTAAGCATGTTTGTTGCCGTCGAACCGTCCAGGACCTCTGCCATATCCTTAAGGGTAAAAGAGCTGGTCCTGATATGGCGGTGTTTTTTATAGTCTTCCATTTTCCGCATCCGGTCATTCTCCAGTGCGGATATCCGCCCCAGGATATCCTCCTGCTCATGCGAAATTGTTTCAAGGAGCCTGGCATTATGCTCAATGATCGCCTCGGTCTTGGATTTCTCCAGCGTACACATTTTCTCGAAAAGGCCTGTTTCTTCTTTCAAGATATTTGTCATTTCAATCATATTCTTTTCCATCGCGCATCTCCCGGTGACATAATGGGATACGTAATCAGTACATTAATCGGTATGTATCGGAGTTATTATGAGAATTAATTAACAGGAAATCCGCTCAGGTAAGGGATTTGTGGTTACGGAGTGCTTTCTTAAATAAACAAAAAAGCGGCATTATTTGCAAATATGGAAGACTATATATGTTAATTTTTATATTAAGCACAACGATCGGAAGTTAATCATATATCAAAAAATAATAATTTACAGAAACAATGACATCATGTTTAAAGTAATGAAATACGGATGCTTCCATGAGTGATCCAGGATATACAATCTTCGACTCTGAAACCGGCCTCACCATATTGAAATGGGCGATAACTATACTTGTGGCCGGTTTTATAGCCCAATTCGGGAAAAAATTCGCCACCTACCTGATCGAGAAGATAAGAAGCATTAAAAAACGCAAACCTGAAACGCAGAACAACATGCCGGCAGGAAGCGTCCCGTCACAGATGCTTCCGGGACACGGCGGAACCGCACCGGGGCCCTCTGTGCAGGCTCCGGGCACATCAGACGTGAAGTATAATAAGAAAATGCTGAAGGCACAGGCTAAAGAGCGGAAAAAGAAATAATCTATTTCTTCATGTCCTCAAGAAACTCATCGTAGTTAACTTCACTTATCGCGTATATGTTCGAGATCTCAAGCCCTACCTTGATCGATCCGCTCTCGTGGAAGATCGTGTTTCTCACTATAACCGTCATCGCCACCTTGTTCGAGTCCGGAAGGCTCATTTCAAGCACCAGCCGGTTGTCCTTTACGAAATAGCGAAGCTGCCGCCGGTCCTTGAACACTATGCCGAGGCCCTTCTTTGATACGTCGATTACGAGGAACCGGTCCTTTGACGGAATGAATATCTGGTCCTTCACCAGGTGTTCATTGATAAGGGCTGCCAGCCGCTTGACAACCGAAAGGTGACTGTCATCCATGGTTTTCGAGCTGTTGACCTGTATGTAGCCGTAGGGGATCATGCCTTTGTAAATGAACGGTACGGCTGCTTCAGAGATGAGCTCCTTCTGGGCCGCGAGCTTGTAGTCCTTGGAGTAAATTTCCGAGAGATAGAATCGCAGGTCCTTGTTCATCTTGTCTGATGCGTTATCCGAAAAATCCCTTATGAAAAGGGGTGACCACGTTTCCCTGAAATATTTCATCCGTGGATCGATACGCGTCTCATTGAAGAAGACCACTTTTGTACGGTCGAACTTCCCTTTCAGGTCGCTTGCGATCTTGTCCTTGACCATTTCGATCTTCTTGCTGTTCGATTCCAGCGAATGCTGAAGCATGGCTTCTGACATGAGCCCTGTCACAAAGAGAATATTCTTGCCGTCGGATTGCCCCTGTTCCGGCTGCCCAAGATCGGTCCGCTCTTCTTTTCTTTTTTCCGATATGATCTGGAACTTGACCGGCAGGAATGTGAAGGTGTCCTCGTTGCTGTCCAGCACCTTGAGGCTCGCGTAGATGGTGTTATCGCCGAGCCGTGTAAGTGCCACAATCGAATCCGGTACGTTTTTGACGCGCGGAATTCTGAAAGCGACATTGCCGTCGTTGTAACCAAGGAATTGGATGAACAGGTCGCCGCTTTTAGTCTTTATGAAAACTTCCCTGTTCTTGAAGAACTTAAGGAAAATTTCCTCAAACTGGCCCCTGTCGGTTATTGTCTTGATTGTTTCAGCCATTCACTCGCCACCGGAGCGGTCCGGATTTTCAGACAAGATATTCAATGGTGCAGATAATTATCACAGCCCGTGAATATAACGAACCATGCGGGACGTGTCAACTCATAAAATAATTTCTCAATCAGCCTTCGATCCGCCCGTCTATTAGAGAAATGGTCCGCTCGGTCCTTGATGCGATTCCGCTGTCATGCGTGACAATGACGATAGTCGCGTCCCGCTCTTTCCCGATCTCGAAGAGCGTTTCGACAAGCATCTGCGAGTTAGCGCGATCCAGGCTCCCGGTCGGCTCGTCAGCCAGTATGATGTCCGGGTCTCCGACGATCGCGCGGGCCACGGCGGCGCGCTGGCACTCGCCGCCCGACATCTCCGCCGGCTTGTGGTGCGCACGGTCCTCTATATTGAAGCGGCGGAGGAGGCGCATGGCGCGCTCTCTGGCCTCGCTCTTTTTCACGCGGCGGATCAGCAGCGGCATCATGATGTTTTCCAGCGCTGTGAATTCCGGGAGGAGATTGTGGAGCTGAAACACGAAGCCGATGTGGCGGTTCCTGAAGCCGGAAAGCGCCTCAACCGAAAGGTCCGTCACGTCACGATCCATCACCGCCAGGCGCCCGCCCTGGAACATATCGAGGCAGCCGATCAGGTTGAGCAACGTGGATTTGCCCGCTCCCGACGGCCCGACAATGGAGATGATTTCGCCCTTGCGGATTTCAAGCGATATTCCCTTGAGAACCGTAAGGGCGCTCCTGCCGTATCCGTATATTTTTTCCAGGCCATCGGCCCTGATAACCATGCCTTGTTCCATTAGCGTATCCTTATTCATACCTGATAGTCTCAACCGGCTGGAGCCTTGAGGCGCTCCACGCGGGCAGTATCGCGGCCACGGTACAGAGGAATACGGCAATGATGGCGATAAAGACCACCAGCTCGGGATTAACCTCGGTCGGGATCCCCTCGATGTAATAGACGTGACTCGGCACGAGGTTGATCTTCTCGTAAAGGCCCATGTTAAAGAGCGCGTATATTCCGCCGGCAATGCTGTTTATAACGTTCTCGACCCATCGAATGATAGCGTCCAGGTTGAGAGCCGCCGCGATGCCGAATACGACTCCCAGAAACGCGCCGATGATCCCGATGAAGAAGCCCTCCAGAACGAAAATGACCATGATTGAATTTGGCCTGGCCCCCATTGACTTGAGTATCCCCACCGCCTTGCGTTTTTCCATGACCACCATCACCAGCGTGCCCATGATGGTAAACCCGGCTGAAATAATTACCAGGAACAGTATAATCATCATGATCAGCTTTTCCAGCTTGAGCGCATAGAAGAGGTTGCCGTTCTTTTCCTCGGCGGTCATCGTGTTGTAGCCGTAGCCCAGGAGAGCATCCATCTCATCGGACACGCTGTCCATCTTGAACACATCGCGTATCCTGATGCCTATCGCCGACACGGCATCACCGATCTCAAAGAGCCGTTGTCCCTGCGGGAGCGACATGATGATAAGCTTGGTGTCGAAGTCGTAGTATCCGGTCTTGAACATACCGATTACCCTGAACTGCTCCATGCCGGGCGTGATGCCGGTCCTCACTGAGAGAGTACCTTTGGGCACAATCAGCTCGATGTAATCGCCGATAAGAATATTATAGCTGTCCGCCATCTCCTGCCCTATGAACACGGAGCGCGTGGCGAAGAACTTCTGCGCGATCTTCGGGGAAACGCGGTGCTTGCCGCTTTTTATGATCTGTTCCTCGTCTTTCACGATGAACTTTTCGACATCCCGCGGAATCGTGCCGTTGACTCCAATTGCCCGGATCATCACGGGGAGTATGCTCGATTCGAACCGGAAGAGTCCCTGCGACAGGATGTACGGGTCGGCCGCACGAACGCTCTCGGAACGCTTTATCTTTTTAACCAGCTGGTCGTAGTTCCGTATGCCCTGGCCCTCGGACCCGTAGGGGGGCTGAACCGTTATATGGGAATCAACATCGAGGATCTTGTCCTTAATCGCGGCCTGGAAGCCGTTCATGACGGAAAGTACGACGATCAGGATGAACACGCCCAGGAATACGATGATTATTGAGAGAAGGGTGTTGGAGGATACAATGCCCTGGCTTTTCTTCGACTTCAGGTATCGGAACCCGATTAACAATTCATAAAGACTCATCACAGTCAACCGCCGTATTATCGTTCTACCCGCACAATTCTTCGATTCCACATCATCCAGCCCTGCTTCTCGCGCTCGCCGGACACGAATTTAATGAAATCTACGTCGCCGCGCAGGACCCTGATCGGCCTCCGGCCGGCGCGCCGGATTTCGTTGCATTCGAACATTACGTTTCTCTTTATAAATGAGTTGCCGTCCCGGTCCACCGCCACCTTTTTCTCGTCCAGCTTCTCGACACCGGTAACCATCAGGTCGGCATAATAGGTTTCGCGGTAGATTTCCCTGAACACGCCCTCGCTTTTCGGATACGCCTCGCAGGCAGCATAATCGCGGTAGTTCAGTTCCTCGATCGCCCTGGCCCACCGGGCGAATACATATTCGGGCTCGACGAACTTTTTCTCTTTTTTACACGTCGCCAGCGCCAGGAACAGCAGCACCAGGAGCGCGGAACATACACGTCGTTTCATGAAACACCTCGGAATCCGCCAGGCCGCGGTCGGCCGAATCTACTCGTTGCGTGAATTAAAACCGCAACCCGGCTATATTCGTTTATCCTTTTATCCCGTCAAGAGGGTTTTGGCCGTTCCACGATGAATATTTTCGGTCCAGGGCGAACCGGCAGGGCGGGACCTGCACGGGAACGCCCTCCACGCCCAGGCAGGAGTCAGCCATCCAGTCTGGCGGAGGCCCCTCCTTGATCAACACCAGGAAAAGGAGGAGGTCCTGGTAATCAATCGATCCGAGCCGGTCCTCGACCCCAACCTTTGCGAACAAGGCCTCTCCGCCGCGGATGATGCCGCCGCCGACAGGTTCAGCGCCTGACGCCCTGTTCCGCACCACCTTGCAGTTGAGGTATGCGGTTTCTTTTCTGAACCCGGAAAGACGTATCCCCGCGTATGCGTCCTCACCGACCCGGAACCCCATCCAGACCCGGTCATTGGCCGAATTGATCCTGAAGCGTCCTGCCTGCTGGAAGCTGTTCTCCTTGATCTCCTCTCCGGGCTCGGCAGGCCGCCGGTCGTCTTTCGAATAATAAAACAACGTGGTCAGGACGCTTTCCTCGCTCCTGTCCCTGGCATACCAGACGCCGCAGTAGGAATATTCGTTTCTGAGCGCACGCATGTCCAGGTAGAGGATGTCCCCTTTGGACTCGCCGAGTACGGCCGGTATGACTTTTATGGTCTCTTCAAACATGGCTATCACCGCTCCTGTCCCGCACGCTCTTTTTCGCCGAATACCTGTGCAGAGAATTTCTCGATCTTCGTCCCCTTCTCACGCCATGCCGCAGGGGAAAGCCCGGCCTTGAAGCAGGTCTGCTGAAGGAAGGTTTCGAGGTCCCACCCCTGCTCCGTCGGGACCTGGGGGAGGAGAAGTCCCGAATTGAAGCCCCTCGATATTATCAGGCCGTCCCGTCCCACCACGATCTCTTTCACATCAGTGACCGGCTCGATGGGCGAGAGCACTGATATCTCGATATCGATCGCGTTGTATTCTTCGGCGCGGAGCGACGGGAAGCGCGGGTCCTTGAAGGCGGACGCCCGGGCCATATCAATAATCGTTTCCGGAATCGGTTTCACCCCCTGGATGTACCCGATGCACCCGCGCAGGCGTCCGCGCAGGTGAAGCGTGACAAACGCACCGCACTTGTTTTTGTAAATGTCATCGCTCAAGTCCGGATTTTCCCGTACGCCCGGGATTTTGAGCGATTCTGCGATGGTATTCCGTGCGAGCAGGAGCATCGCTTCCTGCTGTGTCCTGTTCAGCTCGATCATGTCGGCACCTTCCCGGAATAATAATAGGGCGAGATCGTCCGTGTGTTTGCATTCTTGTCGATTACGTGCAGCATGTCAATTAGAAACCGGTATTTGCACGTTAATAGAAAAAGCATTGATTTTTAGCTGTTATGAATGATAATAAGCCATTCCACCGTGCTATCTGCTCAAACGGCGGGTTTTCATCTCGGGAGATATAGAGCCATGTCACCTTCAGCAATCCGATCCATGTCCGCCCTGTTGGCCCTGTCAGCATGGGTTTTTGTTGCGATGCCGGCATGTAACACCAGTACGAAAAATATCGCCGGGCCGCCGGCTATTGTCACTTATTACGCTGATGCGGATGGTGCTTTCGTCCTGACGCCGCCGCCGGCGGCGACTGGCCTCATTCTGCGGCTGGCCGGTACCAGCTCCTTTCCCGAGATTTAGATTTCCGCAAAAAACAGAAGCGTGGCCAATCCGGTACGCCAGGCGGTATACCGGACGACGGGAAAGCAGGCGTTCGACGTATCCTATCTGTTGAAAGATGGCCCGGGCGATTACGAACTGACCCTGTACGGAAAACGGACCGTCGGCGGCCTCGAGCTTCGAGGACTCTGCTCCTTCAGGGTAACATCAGTCGGGGACATATCAAAGAAAGCCGGGCTCCCGGACATCAACGGCCGGATTCTCTCCTTCGTGAACTCAGTAATGGGCACCACGGTCGGGCGCGGTGAATGCTGGGACCTTGCGCAGGAAGCGCTCGATGCAGCAGGCGCTGACTGGAGCCGCCCCTTTAATTTTGGAACGCTCCTCGACCCGGCTCAGGACCGGATCAGGCCCGGTGACATCATTCAGTTCAAAACGGTAAAAATAGTCGAGGTATTTCCTGACGGCGGCATGAGATGGGAGGTCCTTGGGGCGCCGGATCACACCGCGGTCATCATGGCGGTTACCGGCAAAAAGGAATATATGCTCGCACACCAGAATATCGGCGGCAAGCGCTCGGTCATGACCTCGTCAGTAAATCTCAACAAGGCGACCTCCGGCAGGTACTGGATCTATCGTCCCGTTGCCGGGATTGTCAAATAGCCTGTTATCCCCTATCCCTTCTTGCTTACCTGACGAACGCGGCGGCAAGGTAACCGACAACCTGGTCCCTGCTCCCGGCCGTATCACCCGAGTTGGCGTACTTCAGAATTCGCACGGAGCCCGCGCCGAGCAGTCTGCACAGGGCCATGCCCGCGATGACCGGTCCCTCGCCGCAGGCCTCAGCCTTCCCGTTGTCGATTACCGCCATGACGCTCTTCTCATCGAAGCTCTCCAGTGCCTTCATGAAGCGGCCGTCCATGACTTTTGCCTCTTCGTAGGAATGGTAGTGTGAAAGGTCGGTTGAAATAACGACCGCGAGCCTCCGTTTCTCGCCGGCGAGACACTCGTGGAGTCCGCGCGCGATCTCCATGCAGGCACCCAGGTCTACAGTGCCCACGATGACCGGCACGATGGAGAATTCCCCGAGACGCTTCTGTAAAAAGGGCACCTGGACTTCAAGAGAATGCTCGAGCTCGTGCGCCTCTTTTAAAAGGGCGAACGGCTTTTTGCCGGCCAGCACGCCCCCTACTGCAGCATCGATCGTGACATCGCCGAGGGGCGTCTCGTACACTCCCTCGGGAAGCACGGCACCGCCGTTGAACCGCGCCCGGTGCGAGGGCGCGAGCACGATCGCAAGGCTCGTCTCTGGATTAATCTGGGTGAAGGAATAGGCCGCGACCGGCCCCGAGTAGATGTAGCCCGCATGCGGGGAAACGACGCCGACCACGTCACCGGCTGCTGGAGCACTCTTTGCTTCCTGCATGAAGCCGTCGATCATGCTGCCAAGCCGCTTCGGATTTGATGGATAAAAAGCCCCGGCAACAGCCGGTTTTCTCCGGTACATAGGCACCTCCCTGCTTCTTACTGTGATGCGATATACCTGGGCAGCCGCTTTTCAATTTCGTCGAGTATCCGGTTCGCGACCTCCTGCTTTGTTATCATCGGCAGCTCGACCCGGGAACCGTCCTTGACGAAAATGGTTATGATGTTGGTGTCCGCTCCGAAGCCGGCCCCTGTCTGGGACACGTCGTTGAGACAGATCATGTCCAGCTTTTTTTCCGACAGCTTTTTCAGGGCGTATACCTCGATGTCGTTCGTTTCCGCCGCGAACCCGACTGTGAAGATATTGCTGAAGCGGCCGGCATCCTTGAGTCCCGCGACCTCGCGGAGAATGTCCGGCGTCTTGTTCAGCTCCAGGGTGATGGCCCCCCCGCTCTTCTTCATCTTTTGGTCGTACCTGTGAGCCGGGGAATAATCAGCCGGAGCCGCTGCCATGATCAGAACAGACTTGTCCTCGAGCTCGTTCACGACCGCCCCCAGCATCTCCCCGGTCGTGTCCACTGACACGCAGCGGTACCGCTTCCCGGTGATGAGCGCGTCGCTTATCGGCCCGTGTACGAACACTGTTTCGCGCGCGCGCGACACGCTGGCATCAGCGATGGCCGCGCCCATTTTCCCGGTTGACGGGTTCGAGATAAACCGCACGGGATCGATCCATTCGCGCGTCGGCCCGCCTGTTACAATTACTTTACGCTCCCGAAGCAGCATCTGTCGCAGTCCTGTAAATAAGCTCTATGTCTGCGAGCCTTCCGGCCCCCTCGTCTCCGCAGACGACCGGCCCCTCGCCCGGTTCGATGAAGCGAATGCCCCATGCTTTCAGCTTCGCAATGTTCTCGCCCACCGCCGGGTGCCTGTACATGTTCGGGTTCATTGCCGGCGCGATAAGCACCGGGCAGGTAACGGAAAGGAAGGTCGTTGTGAGCAGGTCGTCCGCGATTCCGTTCGCGAATTTGCCGATGACGTTCGCCGTCGCGGGGGCCACCAGGAAGAGGGAAGCGTCGGTTTTCAACTCGATATGGCCCATTTCACGGCGCTCACGCGAATATTGCTCGCTGTACACCGGGTTGCCCGACAGCACTTCCAGCGTGAGGGGCGAAACAAGGTTGAGCGCGTTCTCCGTGGCGACGACGTGAACGCTCCAGCCATCCTTTACGAAGAGCCTGATAAGGTCGCATGCCTTGTAGGCCGCGATGGAGGAAGAAATGCCGATTATTATCTTTTTCATGTGTGCCCGCGCCCCGTGGTTATTATTGCCTCTTGAACATCCGCTCTATCTCGTCCCTGCCGATCCTGTATACGAAGGGCCGGCCGTGGGGACAGCGCATCTGCCGGTTGCCGGAAAATATCTGGTCCGCGAGTCGCTCCATCTCCGCCTGTGAAAGCCTGTCGCCCGCGCGCTTCGCCGACCGGCAGGCCACGGAAGCGGCAATGCTCCTGCGGACATCGACCCGTTCGCGACCGCCGCTTACTGACTCGAAAAAATCGGCAAACAGGTCGGCGACATCGTCCTCGCGCGAGATCACCGGCACCGCGCTTATCTTGATAGAAGTATCGGAAAAATCCTCAATGTCAAACCCAATTTCTGAAAATGCGTCAATATTTTCCATTATGAGTGCATGTTCATCGAGGGGAAGCTCTATGACGCGCGGAAACGCGAGCCGCTGGCTCTCCGTGGAACGCCGCTCCTCCATGAGCCTGTCGAAAATGACGCGCTCGTGTGCGGCATGAAAATCGACGAGGTAGAGCGACTCTTCCTTCTCGATCACCATATAGGTACCAAAGGCGACGCCGATGATCGAGCTCCCGGTACCACCGCTGATATCCCGGTACATTTCGGCCACGTCCCGCACGAAAGCGTAAGGCCGCCGGCCGTCTGCGGAAAATGACCCGCGCTCCGCGCCGGAAGCGCCGGGGAACAGGCCGTCCGGGGGAGCGTCACCGGCACCGGGACCACCGGCAACCGGAGCCGTTCCGGCCGCTGCCGTCTCCGGGCTGAAGAGCCTGCCGTCAACACGGTGTTCCCGGTTGAGGGCCTTCTCCGCCAGCCCCAGGATCAGCCGCTCGACGTACCGGTGGTCAAAAAGTTTGACTTCCTTTTTCGCCGGATGAATGTTCACATCGACGAGGCGCGGGTCTATGTCGATGAAAATCAGGCCGGCCGGGTATCTCCCGCGCCCGGCCACTGCCTCGTAAGCCTTTGACAGGAGGAAGCCCAGGTACCGGTACTCGACCGGCCGCCTGTTGATGAAGAGCATTTGCATGGAGCGCGACGACTTGAGGAAATGCGGCTTCGAGCAGTAGCCGCTGACCGATATTTTCAAATCGCTGAGCGTTTCATGCTGGAGGTCTTTCATGATCCCGCTCCCGAAGACCTGCTCGATCCGCTCCCCCTGGCTGCCGGCGGCGGCAAGGGTCATCTCGCGCTTGTCGTCCACATCAAGGGTGAAGGCTATGTCCGGGTTTGGTATCGCGATCTTCATCACCGCTTCGCGCACGAGCCGCAGCTCCGTGCGGGCCGACTTGAGAAACTTTTTACGCGCCGGTACGTTGTAGAACAGGTTCTCGACGATGACAGTTGTGCCGGGGGGGCCTGCGTGATCGCCTGTCTCGGACCCTGAATCCGTGCCGGTGAAGCGGCCGCCCACCTCTTCGTCGCTTCGGCGCGACAGGAGGGTCATCCTCGAGACTGACGAGATGCTCGAGAGAGCCTCGCCGCGGAAGCCGTACGTGCCGATTCCCTCGATGTCCCCGATGTCACGGATCTTGCTGGTCGCGTGTTCCATGATCGCCAGGCCTATATCGTCACGGTAAATGCCGCGGCCGTCATCACGCACCATGATCTTTTTCAGGCCGCCGTCGTACACCTGCACGTCGATATGCGTTGCACCGGCATCTACCGAGTTTTCGACCAGCTCCTTCACAATGGAAAAAGGCCCCTCGACGACCTCACCCGCAGCAATTTTCTTCTGGACCCCGTCCGGTAATAACTGTATTCGTTCCACGTGATGCCCCATCAGGATGACTTGAGCTGTCTCACAAGCTCGGGAAGCGTCGTGCCCGCCAGGCCCTGTATGAATACATCGGTGGCAAAGCGCGTCAGGTCGGTTGTTTCCACGTTGAACTCGATGAGGACCGCGTTATTCTGTTTCGCAATGAGCGGGATCCCGGCGGCAGGGTACACGACGGCGGACGTTCCTACCACCATAACGGCGTCTGCCTCCTGTGCCGCCTCCTGCGAGCGGACCATGGCCTCGTGGGGGATCATCTCGCCGAAAAAGACGACGGTCGGTTTCAGGATCGCCCTGCAACCGGTACAGCGGGGCGGTTTCTTTGACGCTATCACGTCGGCCATGTTAAAGGCGGCGTCATCGAACAGCCGGCCGCAGCCGAGGCATTCCAGCCTGCTGACATTGCCATGGTACTCGATCACGTTCCGGCTGCCCGCCTCCTGGTGGAGATTGTCTATGTTCTGGGTGATGATGCACTGCAGGCGTTCCATCCGCTCGAGCTCGGCCAGTGCGAGGTGCCCCGGGTTCGGCTTTGCCGTACGCGTGAGATCGACCATGTCGAACAGCATGCGCCACACCTTTTCCGGGCTCGCGTAAAAGGCCTGGATTGTCGCATATTCCGACGGATTGTACTTCTGCCACAGCCCGCCCGCGCTCCTGAAATCGGGAATGCCGCTTTCGGTGGATATGCCCGCTCCGGTCAGGGCAATGATATTGTTCGCGCTCTGGATTATCTCCACTGCCCGTGCAATGTTTATGTCCATGCTTTTATCCTCGCGGAGCCACCTGGTATAAAGATATCACGAGTTGCGGTTAAAGACAATTCCCGTTCAAACAAATCAGAAGTCTGCTGCATATAAGCTGACACCTGACGCGATACATGGATGTATCGCCATTTTCCGGGGCTGACGCCGGGGAAAATGCAGGGTTTTGCGGATTTATTCCTCAAAACCGCTCCTGAAAAACTCCAGGGAAGAAGTTTTTCAGTTACAAGAGACTTTTGTCAACAAATTATATCTTGACATCGGGATATTCTGCCGCTACATACAGGGCTCCCGGTCGGGAAAATTTCATATGCGGGGTTCATAGTATGGAATGCAAATGCGGCGGCGCGCTGATCGATGGGAAAACGACCTATCGTGTAAGTAAAAAGAATTTTTCACTAATCCTGGAGAACATACCAGCATTCAAGTGCACACGGTGTGACGCGGTCCTGACCACCGAGGAAACCACTGACAAAATCCAGCAGCTGGTCAACCGCATAGAAAGGGAGAGCAAGGAAATCGTTACCGGAAAGCCGTCGGCCAACCTGTACGACTACTGAGCCATTACGGTGCACCAGCCCCGTTACATCGCCGTTCCGGGCCTTCTTCCCTTCGCCGGTCTGCAGTCCTACCCTGGTTAACAGATAAATCCGCTTTTTTATTGACACGGAACATCCGCGCCGTAACGTTAACGAAAGCCATGATTTAAGGAGAACGACATGAGAGTACGATTCGCCCCGAGCCCGACCGGGTTTCTGCATGTGGGCAACGCACGGACGGCCATTATCAATTTCCTCTTCGCGAGGAAAAACCACGCCACCATGCTGCTCCGCATAGAGGACACCGACATGGAGCGAAGCACCAGGGAATCGGAGCAGTCCATCTACCAGGACCTTTCATGGCTGGGAATATCCTGGGACGAAGGCCCCGACGTTGGCGGCCCGGCCGGTCCCTACCGGCAGTCGGAGCGCTTCGACATCTACCGCACGTACACCGACAAGCTGCTCGCGGACGGCAGCGCCTACTACTGCTACTGCACCAAAGAAGAGCTTGAAGAGACAAAAAAGGACGCCGGGGCGCACCAGGACGCTTTCGTGTACAACGGCAAGTGCCGCAACCTGAACGCGCAGGAGCGCGCGAAGCTCGAGGCCGAGGGCCGGAAGCCGACGATCCGCTTCAAGGTCCCGGATAACGTCCCGGTCGTGGTCCATGACCGCATCAAGGGGCCGGTCGAGTTTAACAGCAGCAATATCGGCGGCGATTTCATTATAATCAGGTCGGACGGCGTGCCGGTGTTCAATTACATCGTCATCATCGACGATGCGCTTATGAAGGTCAGCCTGGTCATCAGGGGAGACGACCACCTGTCAAACACGCCGAAGCAGCTCCTCGTGGCGCGGGCCCTGGGACTGCCGGAGCCGGAATACGCCCACCTCCCGCTGATCATGGGACCGGACCGGTCGAAGCTCTCGAAGCGGCACGGGATCACCTCGGTCGAGATGTACCGGAGCCAGGGCTACCTGCCCGAAGCGCTTATGAACTACATGTCCATGCTCGGCTGGGCATCGGAAAGCGGCGAGGAGATCCTGCCGCTTGGCGAGATCATCAACCAGATGGAGCTGGAGAAGCTCTCGAAGAACGCGCCGATCTTCGACTTTCAGAAGCTCCGCTGGATGAACGGACAATATATCCGCGAGTACCCGCTGGATAAAATCACCGACCTCTTCCTCCCCCATATCCGACAGGCCGGGTTCGCGGTCGATACGGTCGGCCGGAAGCACATCGAGGACATCATCGCGATACTCCGCAAGTACTGCGATATCCTCTCGGACATAGGCCAGTTCGCCGGAATCTTCCTCGACGAAGTGTGCGAGCCCGACGCTGATGCGGACGCGATGCTGAAGACCGAGGACGGGCGCAAGGTCATCACTGCGGCGCGCAACCTTTTCGCCTCAGAACTGACGCCCGACAATTTCGCATCCCTGCTGGTGAGCCGTGTCAAGGAGACCACTTCACTCAAGGGGAAGAGCCTTTTCATGCCCCTCAGGGCGATAATCACCGGCCGGCAGAAGGGCCCGGAGCTGGACCAGTCGATGCCGGTCATCGGGTACGATACCTGCAGGAAAAGAATTGATTACTGCTTCACCCGTTACTGCTCATGAGCAGGCACCGGCAATATACATCCGTGATAGAGAAACGAAAGAGGTAGACTCGTGAAAAAACTTGCATTGATTCTGCTGGTCATAATCATTCCGGCGGCCTCCTGCCGCAAGGGGATCAACGCGGTACCGACCGGGACCTGGAACTACCGTCTCCTGGTCAACGGCGCGGACATAGGAAGTGCCGTTATCAGCAACGAGATAAAGGGCGGCAATTACGTATCCACAACCGTGATGGAAATGGATGCGGGATACGTCCGTAACAGTACGAAACAGATCATAATAGAGACCATGGAATTCAAACCGGTCAGGCTGGAAGTCTACAACGTGACAGAGCAGAACGGCCAGAAGAGCGAAATGACAACTATCGCGAAGTTTACCGGCAACAGGGTGGACCTGAACGCCGCGGCGACGCTGTCGACCATCACGATTGACAAGCCATTCATCCTCGAGGGCAATTATTTCATGAATGAGCTCATCAAGCACGGGTTCAAGGAAGGGACCATCCTGAAAAACTACGTGTACGAGCCATCGGTCGACGTGGAGGAGCCGATGCTGGTCATGGTAAAGGTGTTCGGGCGCGAGAACGTCTCCATTAATGGCAAAAATAAAAAACTGATCCACCTCGGGTTCTCCATCGAAAATATGAAGAACATCGACATGTACATGGACGATGAGGGGGTAACGCATAAAACGACCATCGTCATGCTGAACAACAAGCTGGAGCTCGTCCTGAAATGAGACCTGCCCGCTCCCGGACCGCCCATCCCGGGCGGCTGCCGGCCGCCATTCTTTTGGTCGCCCTATCTTCCGCGGCCTACTCGATTGAAGCCTTTAATTATACGGTTTCCATAGCAAACTTTAACCGGAAGATCTATTCCGAGACGACTTCCCGCTTCCGTCTCACCTCCTCCGATCAGGATTTCACCCTGATCGGCACCGGCAGCCAGTCAATTACGTCGAGCTCGCTGATAGACGGGAAACGTACGATCGAGATACGCACAGGCGCGGTGCAGGCGGTCGCGGCTGACCCCGGGGACCTGTCAGCCTATCTCGCCGACACCAGGTTTCTTAATCTTTCATCCCCCGGGATTGCCGGAGCAGCCGAACGGCTCAGGGGCTCCCCGGACCCGCTCAAAGCCACAGAGGACTTCGTGTCACGCCATATCACGGACAAGGAACTGGGCATACCGATCATTCCGGCAGACCAAATCTACCGCATGAGACGGGGCGACTGCACGGAGCACAGCGTGCTCGCAGTCGCGCTCCTGCGCAAGCAGGGAGTCCCGGCCCGGGCCGTCGTGGGCATGTATCTTGCAGCGACATTCATGGGAAAACGGGATGTGTTTGTCTACCACATGTGGGTTGAGGCGTTTTACAAGGGCAGGTGGCGGCTCGTTGACGCGGCTAATCCCAGCGCTAAGGGCTCTAACCGGTATATCGCATTTGCCGGACACAGCCTTAAAAGCGAGACGCCCCTTTCCTACCTTCGCGCAGTATCCGCCATACAGGACCTCTCGGTCGCGTACCTGGGCGGCTAGCCCGGCGCGTCACTCCCCTTCACGCGAGCCCTTCTCGATCTTCGCCCAGGTGTCCCGGAGCGTCACGGTGCGGTTGAAGACCGGTTTGTCCGGGGTCGAGTCGGGGTCGGCGCAGAAATAGCCGGTCCGCTCGAACTGGCACCGGTCGCCCGGCTTAATGCCTTTGAGCGCCGGCTCCACCAGGCAGCCCTCGAGCACCTTGAGCGAATCTGGATTGATGTAGTCCTTGTAGTCCGCCACTTCCTTCGATCCCTCGGGCTCCGGCACGGTGAAGAGGTGCTCGTAGAGCCGCACCTCGGCCCGCACCGCGCTCTCCTCCGATACCCAGTGGATGGTCCCCTTGACCTTGCGACCGTCTTCGGACCAGCCCCCGCGCGTTTCCGGATCGTAGGTGCAGCGCACTTCCGTGATCTCTCCCGCGGCGTTCTTCACCACGCCGGTGCATTTCACGTAATAGGCGAACTTGAGGCGCACCTCCTTCCCCGGCGCGAGCCTGAAATACTTGGGAGGCGGCACTTCGCGGAAATCGTCTTTCTCGATATAAACAATGCGCGAGAACGGCACGGTGCGTTTCCCGGATTTTTCGTCTTCCGGGTTGTTGACCGCATCAAGCTCCTCGACTTTCCCCTCCGGGTAGTTTTCGATCACGAGCTTGAGGGGGTTGAGCACTGCCATGAAGCGCGGGGCGCGCCTGTTCAAGTCCTCCCTGAGGCAGTGCTCCAGGAGCGCGACGTCCACCACGTTGTCAGCCTTGGCCACGCCGATCCGGTCGGCAAAATCGCGCAGCGATTCGGGCGTGTACCCGCGCCGGCGCAGTCCCGATATCGTCGGCATCCGCGGGTCGTCCCACCCGCGCACGTGCCCGCCGGTCACCAGTTCGAGGAGCTTTCTCTTGCTCATGACCGTGTAGCTCAGGGAGAGGCGCGCGAATTCGATCTGTCGCGGCCTGACCTTTCCCGGCTCCGCGATATGGTCAAGGAACCAGTCGTACAGGGGGCGGTGTATCTCGAACTCGAGCGTGCATATCGAGTGGGTGATCCCCTCGATGTAGTCGGACTGCCCGTGCGCGAAATCGTACATGGGATAGATGCACCACCTGTTCCCGGTGCGGTGGTGTTCCGCGCGCTTGATCCGGTACAGGACCGGGTCGCGCATGTTCATGTTCGGCGACGCCATGTTGATCCGCGCCCGGAGCGTCCTGCTCCCGTCGGGGAACTCGCCCGCCTTCATCCGCGCGAACAGGTCCAGATTCTCCTCCACGCTGCGGGACCTGCCCGGGCTGTCCTTGCCCTTTTCTGTGGGAGCGCCCCGCGTGGCGGAAACCTCTTCCGGGGTCATGTCGCACACGTACGCCAGCCCCTTCTTTATGAGGAGCACTGCCCATTCGTAGATCTGGTCGAAATAATCCGATGCGTAGTAAAGGTGGTCGCCCCAATCGAAGCCGAGCCACCGCACGTCCTGAATGATCGAGTCCGTGTACTCGACGGTTTCCTTGTCCGGGTTCGTGTCGTCCATGCGGAGATGGCAGCGCCCGCCGTACTGCTTCGCGAGTCCGAAGTTGAGGCATATCGATTTCGCATGGCCGATATGGAGATAACCGTTCGGTTCCGGGGGGAAGCGGGTCACCACCTGGCCGTTGTTTTTATTGGCCGCCCTGTCGGCTTCGATGATGTCCTTGATAAAATTCGTGGTGGCGGTTTTCCCTGTGCTTTCCATAGCGCGTCTCCTGTAAGGGCCCCGGTCCGATGTCCGGGCCGGGCCGTTATAATGATAACAGATGTCACCCGTATAATACGTCAAGAAATATACCGCTGGAAGCGCTGACCATGGGGAAAATCGCTGATTTTTTACCTTTCCGTTACAATCGCGGGCATTGCGACATCGGGCGGCCTTAAGCTTCTGCAGTCATAGTCGCCGGATCACGAATATACGGTAAGCGTCGTCTTGCCATATCGTTTCACGGACCGGGCGGAATAGCGGCCGATTATTTCGTCGGGCGTAATTTCCGAATAATGCTGTACTATGATCTCGCCGCCGGGGGCCAGCAGGTCAAGGGCGCCGGCTTTTTCCATGATGGCGCGATACGGGTCATCCGCGTCCTGAGACTTGCGGTACGGAGGGTCGAGAAAGATGTAATCGAAACTGCTTCCTTTTTCGTGCAACAGCTCGAGGGCGCGGGCTGCCGGAAGGTTGAGAATGGTCGCTGAAGGAAGGGGGCCGAACCGCTCGATGCAGGTGCTGATAAACTTGAAGCGTGCGGTGTCCATCTCGTTGAGCACGACGGGCTCCGCGCCCCTGCTCAGGGCCTCGAGTCCGACCTGACCCGATCCGGCATACAGGTCGAGAAAGCTCTTCCCCCGGAGCCACTCGCCGATCATGGAAAATATAGCGCCCTTGACCTTCTGCGGCGTGATGTCAGCATCAGCATAGCGCCGGTTGGAAAAGGGGATCACCCTTCCCCTCAGGCTGCCGGCAATAATCCTAATCCCCTCCATATCAATCCAGTACGTCGTTCAGCTCGTTCACGAATTCCTTCACGTCCATGCCGTTGCAGACCGCTATTTTCTCAATCGTATCTTCGCCGATACCCTTGCACTGGGGGCAATAGAGTCCGCGCTTTTTGAATATCTTCATTATCTCGCTCGACATTTTCAGCGCGTCCAGGGCCCTGGTCGCTTTCGTTATTTTCACCGCCACACCGTCTCTCCCTTCCTTAGAATAATACTAGACTTGTTGCAAAACTCAAATCAACGCTATTTTCTCCGCTGCCTTTAACGCCCCCCATCCCCCGCAGGGGGCGCACTTCATCCGTGCCCCCTCTGGGGGACAGGGGGAGAGCAGGCTGAACGGGCCTAATGGTAACTATAAACAGTTTTGCAACAAGTCTACTGTATCGGTAAGATACAACCCCATGCTTACGTCAAGAGAAATTAAGATCAACTCCCGTATAGCTTCTCAAAGCCCTGTATGCCCGGGAATTAAGCAAAATGCCCAATAAAATGCTTGAAAAAAAACAGCATCATATTAACAGTGTCAAGCCATATTGGAAGTTAACGCCGGGAGGCTCTGCCGGCATGGATCATAACCCATTATTAACTATTTTTGAAGGAAACTACCATGGCTAAATGTGAAGTATGCGGAAAATCGATACAGATCGGTAATAACGTCAGCCACTCGAACAAGAAGACCAAGAAGGTATGGCGGCCTAACGTCAAGAAGATAAAGGTGCTGGAAGACAACCGTCCCACCAGGAAATACGTCTGCACCCGCTGTATCCGCTCAGGCAAGGTCCTGAAGGCCGTCTGACAACTGCCGCTCCCGGCCGGTCCCTCCGGCCGGGCAGCTTGTCAGCTTTTTGACCCGCCCGCAGAATACGATTCAATAAACAACTCGAGAAGGAGTGCAGCCGGCCGTTGAAGATGCCGGATGCCCGAATGCACAAAGAAGAACGATCGTTCAATTTTCAGCTCTTCCACGTCTATCACGTGGAAGGCCCTGGCCTTTACCTCCCGCGCTATCGCGAGCCGCGAAATGAATGAAACGCCCAGTCCCGCGGCCACCGATTCCTTGATCGCTTCTGTCGTCGAGCATTCCATGACCGTTTGCAGCGCCGACGGCACAATGCCATGCCCCGCCAAAGCCTCTTCGCAGGTCCGCCTGGTCCCGGAACCCTGCTCCCGTATTATGAAGGGCATTGACGCCAGCTCCCGGATCTTCACATGGGCCGGAAAGCCGCGCGGAGCAATAAGCACGATCTCGTCCCTGCACACGGGCGTGAAAACAAGCGAGGGATGCCGGTACTCGGTCCCGACAATGCCCGCCTCGGCAAGGCCTTCCTTCACCATCCCGACGGCCTCCCTGCTGTCCGCCACGGCCAAACGGTACGCTATGCCGGGAAATTTCTTCCTCGCATCCGCCAGTACTCCGGGGAGCAGATATGCCGAGGGGATGGTACTGGCTGCCACCGTGGTCAGGCCGGCAGGCGCGCCCGCCGCCATCTCCTCCTTGAGCGCCTCGATATCCCGGAACACGCTTTCACAGTATGCCCGGAAGATCTTTCCCTCGCCGGTGACGGTAATACCGTGCGCGGTGCGGTTGATCAGCTTCACTCCCAGGACCTTCTCGAGCTGCCCGATATGATGGCTGACCGTGGCCTGCCCCACGCGGAGCTTCCTGGACGCCCTGGTAAAGCTGTTCTCATTCAGAACCTCGAGAAAGGACTTGAGCTGCTTGATATCATAATTGAATTCCATGATTTTTTTCACGCTGGTCTCACATGTCGGTATAATATTTCCAGCCCTTTATATAATAAGTATACAGTACGGGCCGGTTGAAGGTGTTCACCTCGGTTTCAGTGCCGGTTGAATCCGCCGGGAAGTGCATGGCCTGGGAGAAGGCATCCCGCGAGAAGTACTTGAGGCCCGGCACCGACTCCGGTATCATGGCCACATCGCGCGGCTCGTCGAACGCCATGTTAAAGCCCCAGTCGCCGAAGGACGGTACGTACACATGGTAGGGGACCACGAACCGGAAGGCTTTTTTCATAGTGGCATTAATGCACCAGAAGGCCTCGCGGGCAAAAAAGGGCGACGTTGACTGGGTCACGAAAACCCCGCCCTTCGCCAGTGCGTCCCTGGCGATGGTGAAGAACTCGACCGTGTACAGCTTCGAGATTGTCTCATCATGCGGGTCGGGAAAATCGGCGATGATCGCGTCATACTTTTCCGAACAGCCAAGCAGGTACGCATACGCGTCCCCGGTAACGACCCTGACGCGCGAATCGTCAAGTGAATCGCCGTTCAGCATCTTCAGGGAGGAGTCATGCCGAGCGAGGTCTACCATGGCCGGGTCAAGCTCTATCAGCGTAATAAAGGCACCGGGGTATTTGAGCAGCTCGCGCACCGCGAGCCCGTCCCCGCCCCCCAGCACCAGCACCTTCTTCTGAATGCCCGGTGAGAGCATAAGCGGCGGGAACACAAGCATCTCGTGGTACCGGTATTCATCGATAGAGGAAAACTGGAGTGACCCGTCCAGGTAGAGCCGGAAATCGTTATCGTTCCTGGTCAGTACGATCTCCTGGAAATGGGAACGCCGGGAGAAGACGATGTCGTCGTAATACAGGCGCTTCTGGAGCACGTTGTCGATCTGGCCCGATACGGCGGTCAGCAGGGCCAGGAAGAGCAGAAGTGCGGCCGGCGCGATCAGGTGGGTTTTCCGCTTCCCCTCATACTCGAGCCGTATAATGATTACTATGGCCACGCAGATGTTGACAGCGCCGACCAGGATGCTGGTGAGCATGCGGCCCAGGAACGGGAATAGAACAAGCGGGAACATGAGAGAGCCGGCCAGGCCTCCGATGAAGTCAAGCGTGAGCACGTTGGAAAGGATGTCCTTGAGAGCGCCGTATCTCTTTAAAATCCGCGTCACCAGCGGGATCTCTAACCCCACCAGCGTCCCGATTATAATAAGAAAAAAAACATGGAGCGCGTAGTACGTGGGAGAAAAGGAAAAGAGATAGCTCAGGACGATGACGGAGACGCCGCCGACAAAGCCGAGGGCGGCCTCGATTGCGATGAAATTCCCGAGAATATTCCTGGTGAGATAGCGCGACAGGTATGAGCCGATACCCATGGAGCTCAGGAAAAACCCGATGGTAATTGAATATTGCTGCACGGGATTACCCAGGAGGTACGTCGCAAGCGACCCCAGAACCAGCTCGTATATAATCCCGCACATGGAAAGAAAAAAAACAGAGAATAGGAGTATCCTCTGTTCAGAGACTCTCATTTCGCGTTTCACGATGGTACGCTATTTACCGGCCGTTTCAGCGGCCTTCGCGTCCGCCTTCTGCTCAAGCTTCGCCGCGCCATCCTTCCTGTAATCAGAGCTCGGCGATGAGACCACGCCCGCTATGATAATGGCGATGCCGAGAATGACTGCGCCGATAATGATCCCCAGGGATATGTTCTGATCATCCTCGATCTCTTTCTTTACCGAAAAAGGCGTGAATAAAATAACCAGGCCAATGCCGATGCCCATCATGATTATCCCGACCAGAGAGTAAATGGCGGTATCCAGTATTCCGTGCAGCAGGGTTGCCCAATCCATATTCGTATGTACCTCCTCTAATTATAATGCGTGACCGTATGCCCTGTATCGCTATCCCCCGGCGAAGCCGGGTAAAATCATTTTCCTCCCCGGAAGCCGCCGTACCCGGCGCGGCCGTAATAATATCCGGGCCTGAGTGTTTTCCTCTCTTCACGGTGTTTGGAGATGTATTTCTCCCCGGCGGTCGAGTACCCGACATTAAAGGTGGACAGGGCGAACCCGCCCCCCATGAGCAGCGCAGCGATGAGTATGCTCCGTATCATGACAGCTATCCCTCGTTTGACATTGCGAATG
>Ga0116156_10000969_pt1 | contig 29059 bp, 25 predicted proteins | sample AD_UKC045_MetaG_FD_89891 | JGI IMG/M metagenome (GOLD analysis project Ga0116156, IMG submission 89891) | Active sludge microbial communities of municipal wastewater-treating anaerobic digesters from USA - AD_UKC045_MetaG | ecosystem: Engineered > Bioreactor > Anaerobic > Digestate | place: USA...
GGAGGAAAACAGGGGTCAGAGCAAAAATTATTTCATTTGTTCTAAAATATAGTGGGGGGGTCAGAGCCTGGTCCCAGGTTGTGGGTCAGAGCCTACTAATAGTCTAATGTTTCCGTTTCGGGGGTCAGAGCGCCCCTGGTTAATTCCCTGCCCGTCCGATCAGCACCCCGATCTTCTCCTTCCCTTTTGACCAGTGCCAGTCATTTCGCGCGTTGAAGTAGAGGCGCGCCTCATTTCCGGAAATGACGAAATCGCAGGCATACACATGGCTCCGCATCCAGCCCTCCGACGGTGCGAGCACCGGCTTCGGGAGCGCGTACTTCCAGGAAACTCCGTCCACCGACTCGAGCAGGGAAATGGCCGAGCCGGACACGCCCTCCGGGCTTACATAGATGCCGTTCCGGAACGCCGCAAGCCCGTCGCTGCAGGGCACGACCTTGACCGAGCCGCACCCCAGGTTGCACCAGGGATCGCGCGAGTCCGGCGACATGAGCGGCTCCGGGTCCGGGACGTACGGACCCATGAGGCTCGCGGACCGGGCCCGCCCTATATACAGGGGCTCGTTGAAGCCGCAGTCCTCGACCCGCACGAGCGAGGCGCTGTAGTATAGGTGATGCTCTGACCCCGCCCCCGAATCCGCCTGCTCTGACCCCGCCCCCGACCCCGCCCTAACCAGGCACGGATTGCTCACCGAGTCGCCGTGGCGCGGGTCGCTGTGCCACGGGAGCGATGGCGAAAGCAGCGTGACCGGCCTGCTCCACGAGACAAGGTCGCGCGAGGTCCGGGCCTCGATGCGCGAGCGCCACCGCATGGGGAGCATGGACAGGTAGATGTGAAACATGCGGTACCGCTCGTACAGGAGAACGTAAGTGCCGTTGTCACGGAAGATAAAGGGCCGCATCGCGTTACGGAACAGGAGGCGCGGCTTTTCCCACGACAGGCCGTCGTCGGACCGGAAGTGGAACACGCCGGGGAGCGCGTGCGCGAACAGGTGCCATATTCCATCCGGCGATTCTTCCGGTGCGAGCACGCTCGGGTCCGCGATGACCGGGGAGAGCCAGGGCGGCGCGATCACCGGGTTGTGCTCGTAGAGCTGCCAGGAGATCCCGGCCATCTGTTTTCGTGTGAGTAGCATGTGATTCCTCCGGTGGATGAATGCCGGGGAAACGTCGCTCCGGCCGGGACAGTCAGCCGGAAGTCTTTCCCTTCCGGGCCCCGGTCACAAACTGCGCGCACTGCGAGAGCCACATGAGCCTCTGCTCCGGCGTTAGTTTGTCGAAATCAGTATGACCGTCAAAGTCCCCGGGCGAGGTCTTCGCGAGCAGCCGCCTGAACTCATCCATGTCCCTGTTTTTACCGGTTTTCATTGGCCGCGTCCATTCCGTTTCATGATATCTTCAAGGGCCTTTATGTCAAACAGGTCCTTGTCGCGCGGAGGTTTGATGGCCTTCTTCATATCAAGAAGCTTTTCCTTTGTTAAGAGCCTGACTTCCGTGTTCCCTATCTTCATGGTTTCAACATGGTTTTTCAGCATGTCATGGGAAAATGAATCTGCGATAAAAATATCGACCTGACGGTAAGGGTTCTTCGGATCGAAAAACGGGAAAACAAGCGCATTTTTTTCGCTTACCATCTCCCGGCGTTTGTCCGGATCAAGCAACGAGTCCGCGGGCACAGGCACGCGGGGAACAAGCCCCAGCTTTTTCATCACATGCAGAAACCTGACCAGGTTGTCGCGTTCCATGCCGACCGACAGGTCAAGGTCGAGCGTCATGCGCTCAACACCGTGAATCACGAGCGCGACGCCGCCGCAAACGAGGAAATCGACACCGCCCTCGGCCAGCGTTTCGATGATCTCCCGGAGATGGTTGTTTTTTTTCTGGAACATGATCGAATCCGGACATATGCTACCACATCGGTACCGGCCTGTCAATACAAATGCTGCGACGGGATTTTCGCGCGGGGTGTTAAAAAAGCGCCGGCGGGGTGACCGCCGGCGCCTATTCGCATTCAGGTGCAGAACCTTATTCCAGAGTAAAGCGTATCGAATATAAATAATCTCCGATAAATTCCGGGTAGGCCGCGGGGTCATCATTTGAAAGAACAGTGCGGTCCACGAAGCGACCCGGTGTGGTCTCAATGTCTATCTCGTTATCATCTGAAGTGGCAATGTTCGTACCCGCACCGGACAGTATGTGCAGTAACAGGTTTTTCCCCGGTACAACGGAAAACGGGGTACTGAAAGGTATATCGATCCAATCACCCTCCTTGAGGCCAAGCGCCACCGATACCGTTCCGTTAAAAACCGTCACGGGGTCCTCCATGATGTTTTCATAGGGATCCCCGATGACCTGGGACGATTCGTCGGTATGACCGAGGACGATCTTGAAGTCCGGATAGCTGTCAGCAAACGATTCGTCATTATCGAGTCGGAAGCTCATGGCGGTGATCCGGCCGTATATTCCAAGCTCGCTGGAGAGATAGAGCGGCTGTAGTTGCCCGCTCACCTCGTGGTTGAACGGCAATGAGGAACAGCCGTTGCTGTTCGTAATCACGTCCGCCGTGCCGCCCTTGAACCGGAGCCTGATGCTGTATTGCGCGTTATCAAAAGAACTGACAGGTGCTTCTGCCGTTCCAATCAATCTCGTTAAATTGCCGCTAGTATTCATTTCAAGATTGGTCTCTCCTGTTAGTGCGGTCACGGTAACTTCCACGACCAGATTGTCAGTCCCGTTATAGTTGAAGGATTTTGACAGCGGAAGCCAAATGGTCGAGCCTGCGGGAGCGCCATTTGGCACTCTGAATACTGCAGCATTAGCCACCGTCACCGGATTACCAGAATTGAAATTCGCATTCCACGAGGTGTCGACCAGGGTATCCAAGGAAGTATGACCGAGTCGGACCGTTATGGTAGATTCCATTCCTGATGACAGTACGCCAAGAATAAAACCAACACCTGAAATTGAGCCAGATGCATTGATCCGGTCCTTGTCATACAGCAACTGAATCCTTTTATTTATACCAGAATAGAACGGAACCCCATTGTTGTTGCCTGAATTAATGATCGCATTGTCACCGCCCGCGAACACGAACTGCATCCAGGGCTGGTACTGGTCCGCGGCCGTTGCCGTGGTCGTGTTATAGTCCGGTGTGCCGGCGACATCCGGCATATTTCCCCGCGACCATGCGCGGCGCGCATTCGCGGCCTGGAAGTACGTAACATCAATAGCTGCAGTGCAGTAGGTGCTGCGGGCAATCTCGACAACAAGGTTGTCAACGCCATTGTAGTTAAACGGCGTATCCAGCGTTATATCGAACCAGGAGTTTTCCGGGCCCACCGGGATGGTGACCGTTTTGTCGTCCAGCACCGTCACGAGCGACCCCTGCCCGGTCTGGACATTATTGGCCCATGTCGTGCTCAACCCCGTGAGATTGGTATGCCCCATCCTGATCGTCACGTTCTGATTGATCACCTCTGCGGGAACGTCCGGCACATGCCTTAAGCGAATTGTTGTTATTAATCCGCTGCCGTTCACCTCTGCCGCGGTGTACAAAAACTGGCTTTTCCCGTCCCGGTCATTCTCGAACAGGAGGATGCTGCTTGTTGCCGTCGTCCCGAACTGCTTCGTAAACATGCCGGCCGGCGCCCCTCCCCCTCCCAGCCCCAGCAGCGCCAGCGGGCTGTTGCTGCTGCTCAGCGAGTTGCACGCGGTCAGCAGGCATAGAGAGACCGCGAGCACGCATATAAGCCAATGGTTCTGTTTCATGGATCCTCCAGTGGTTGCGCGGTGCGCGCTCCGCATGTTTAATGCTAATGAAGTGGATTTACTGCGTTATACCAGGTCCATTTGCGCTGTCAACCCAATAACGGGGCGCGCTGTCATTTCCGGAGTGAACCACGCGACGGCAATCGGTATGTCCCGGGACCGCGGGCAGCGATCTGAGGGAGCCTCCGCCATATCCCTTGCCGGATGGGCAGGGGCGAGGGGGCTTTTTTCACGCGACCCGTCCATAAAAATAATAATTTACATTTATTCCCGCTCCGCTACGATGGTGCCCGTTGCGGCAGAGTGGGTCGCGCCCACAAACTGACCCCGAAGGAGGCACCCATGTCCGAACAGCTCTGGCTAGACGCCGCGAACACGGTGGTGCGCGCGGGCATGATCCCGCTTCCCGTGACTGAAACGATGATACAACTCTTGCAGACGATGATGACCCCGGTGCAGGCGTCGTTCCTGCCCCATTTCGACGGCCCCATGAACATGGGGCAGCTGAAGACAAAGACCGGGTGGGAGGAGCCTGCGCTCACGCTCATGCTCGAGGGCCTCATGGACAACGGCATCGTTACCGGCACCAGGAGCAAGGGCTCCGGCACCCTGGTGTACCGCCTGATGGGCCCGTTCCCGGGCATGTTCGAGTTCACCATGATGCGGGGCGAGACGGGCGAGAAGCAGAAGAAGCTGGCGCGGCTCTTTGACCGGATGTTCGACGAGCTGGCGGGCATGGTGCGGTCCAACTACGATTCGATCGTGCCCGCGTTCCGCGCATTTCCGCCCGTGGCCCGCGTGGTGCCGATGCGTTCAGAGATCGACACGAGCAAGGGCGCGGTGCTCCCGGCGGACGAGGTCAACCGCATAGTGGCGAAATTCGACACGATCGCGGTGACCACCTGCTACTGCCGCCACGAGAAGGAGCTCCTGGGCGAGCCCTGCGCAGTCACCTCGAGCAAGGAGAACTGCCTGATGTTCGGGAAGATCGCGCAGTTCGCGATGGAGCACCGGTTCGCCCGCCCCATATCGAAGGACGACGCCTTCCGCATCCTGCGCGAGTCAGAGGAGGAAGGCCTGGTGCACAAGGCCTTCCACGTGAACCTGGACCCGGACCGCGAGGAAGAGGCCATCTGCAACTGCTGCAAGTGCTGCTGCGGCACGTTCCAGATGTACTACAAGGGAGCTGCCCCGCTCCACAACTTCGCGTCGTACCTCGCGGTCGTGGACGATGACGCCTGCTCCTCCTGCGGCGCGTGCGAGGAGAAATGCCCCATGGAGGCGATCGATATCTCCAGCGGGACCGCCGTGGTCAACGCGGAAAAATGCATCGGCTGTGGCGTGTGCGCGGCCCAGTGCGCCATGGACGCGATACGGCTGGAGAGCACCGGACCCCGCACGGTGTTCGTGCCGCCGGCGAAGAAATAGGAGACACGCCATGCCAAAGCTAAAGGCCATTACCTTCGACCTGTGGGACACCATCATCCGCGACGATTCGGACGAGCCGAAGCGCACGGCGGCCGGCAGGCCCACGAAAAAAGAGGAACGCCGCGAGCTGGTGCACCGGTACTGTTCCCGCCACGAGCACCTTGACCGGAAGCTGGTTGACGCCGCGTACAACGCCGCCGACGCCGCGTTCAACAAGGCGTGGAAGGAGCTCCACGTCACCTGGACCGTGGAGGAGCGGCTGGACATCGTGCTCACGGGGCTCGGCCGCGTCCTGCCCGACATGGAGCGCGCGGAGCTGGTCCGGCTCCACGAGGAGATGGAGCTCGAGTTCCGGCCGGACCTGGTCCCGGGCGTGCCGGAGGCCCTGAAAGAGCTGCATGGAAAGTACCGGCTCGGCGTCATCTCGGACGCGATCTTCACGCCCGGGAGGGCGCTCCGCCGCATCCTCTCGGACTACGGCCTGCTCGGCCTGTTCGAGGTGTTCGTCTTTTCCGACGAAGCCGGCAGGTCCAAGCCGGACCCGCTCGCGTTCAGGACCGCGGCGGAGGCGTTCGGCGTGAAGCCGGGCGAGATGCTCCATATCGGGGACCGGGAGCATAACGACATCTTAGGGCCGCAGAGCTTCGGCTCCCGCGCCCTGCTATGCACCGCGGCCGTGGACCGGGGAAGCGCCGGCACGAAGGCTCAGGCGGTGTTCGGCGACTACCGGGATCTGCCCGGCATCTTAGAGAAACTAAGCACGTAAGGAGGACCCATGGCCGGAACCTATCGCTTTCTCATAATTGACGGATACGCGAAACAGAGCAGGGACGATTTCGACGCCGCGGGCATGAAGCACGCGGGCATACTCTACGCGAACATGCTCCACGCGTACCTGCCCGGCGCACAGTACGATTTACTGTACACGAGCGACCCCGGTACCGTGATCCCGGACGTGAAGGCCATCGGTGCGTACGCGGGCGTTCTCTGGCCCGGGTGCAACCTCACCGTGTACCAGACCGACGACCCGCGCGTAAAGACAATGATTGACCTGTGCGACCGCGTGTTCGAGGCGGGCGTGCCGCAGTTCGGCACCTGCTGGGGCATACAGCTCCCCGTGTTCGTGGCCGGCGGCGAGGTGAAGGCCAACCCGAAGGGGCGCGAGATGGGCATCGGCCGCAAGATCTGCCTCACCGCAGAGGGGAAAAAGCATCCGATGATGAAGGGCAAACCCGGGGTGTACGACCACTTCGTGAGCCATGACGACGAGGTGACACGCCTCCCGGAGGGATCGACGCTCCTCGCCGGCAACGACTACTCGCACGTCCAGGCCGCGGAGATCCGATACAAGAAGGGCGTGTTCTGGGGCCTCCAGTACCACCCGGAATACGACCTGCACGAGATGGCCCGCCTCATGGTGGCGCGGGAGAAGAAGCTGACGGAGATCGGCTTTTTCAGGGGACACGAAGACTTCCAGGAATACGTCGGCCGGCTGGAAGAGCTCCATTCGCACCAGGACCGCAAGGACCTTCGCTGGCAGCTCGGCATTGACGATGACGTGCTCTCTGCCGCCGTCAGGCAGTGCGAGTTCAAAAACTGGATCGATACCCTCGTACTGGGGAAATAAACGGAGGAATCAACATGTCATCACACACACAAAACGAAAAGCTGGTCGAGGCGATCAGGAACAAGGCCATAGATGAAAAAATTTCCTGCGCTGCCGTGTTCCAGATAACCGGCGAGCTGGGCGTCGAGCCGATCGAGGCGGGACGCACCCTTGACCTGATGGACATTTCGATCATAAAATGCCAGCTCGGCCTGTTCGGCTTCACGCCGGAGAAAAAGGTCGTGAAGCCTGCCCCATCGGTATCGGACGTCATGAAAAACGAGATTGAGTCGCGGCTGTCGGACGGCCGTCTCCCCTGCTTCGCGGCGTGGGAGATCGCCGCAAAGCTGAAGGTTGGAAAAATGGACGTCGCCGGCGCGTGTGAAACGCTGGGGATAAAGATCAAGCCGTGCCAGCTGGGCGCGTTCTAGCTTTTTCCTGAAAAACTCCATACCTGGAGTTTGTACCGACGCATTTTAGCGCATCCTGCGCTGCGTCGGCATTTGGACATCCTGCCCAGCACAAGTCGGTTTTGCAAAGTTAATTTGCACAACCTTACATTTTTCTCGGCATACTGTCAGAACCCTATTTCAGGGCGGACTCGATCCGGTCCAGCGCCTTCACAACGTTTTCCCGCGAGTTGAACGCGCTTATGCGGATGAAGCCCTCGCCGCACCTGCCGAAGCCCGCGCCGGGCGTGCACACAACCCCGGCTTTCTCAAGCAACAGGTCGAAGAACTCCCACGAGTCGCGGTCGCCCTTCACCCAAATGTAGGGCGCGTTGACGCCGCCGTAGCAGGAGAACCCGATGGCGCTCATCCTGTTCCGGATGACCGACGCGTTCCCCAGGTAAAAATCCACGATCTCCCTGACCTGCTTCCTTCCCTCGTCAGAGTAGACCGCCTCCGCGGCGCGCTGGACGGGATAGGAGACGCCGTTGAACTTGGTGGTCTGGCGCCGCAGCCAGAGCGGATGCAGATTCACCGCCTCGCCGGCTGACGTGTAGGCCCGGCACTTTTTCGGCACCACGGTGAAGGCGCAACGGGTGCCGGTAAATCCCGCCGTCTTGGAGAAGCTCCGGAACTCCATCGCCACCTCGTCAGCCCCCTCGATCTCGAAGATGCTGCGGGGGATGGAGTCGTCGCGTATGAAGCACTCGTACGCGGCGTCGTAGAGGATGAGCGACTTGTTCTCGCGAGCGTACGCGACCCATTTCGCCAGGTCCTCCTTCGTTGCGGTCGCGCCGGTCGGGTTATTGGGAAAGCAGAGGTATATGAGGTCGGCCCGCTCCTTCGGTATCCCGGGCACGAAGCTGTTCTTTTCCGTAGACTCGAGGTAGACGAGACCGCCGTAGCGGCCGTCGCGGTTTTCCGAGGTCCGGCCCGCCATAACATTGGTGTCCACGTACACCGGATAGACCGGGTCCGGCACCGCGATTGCGATATCCCGGGCGAAGAGCTCCTGGATGTTGCCCGTGTCGCATTTTGCCCCGTCGCTCACGAATATCTCGTCCGCGTCAATGTCCGCTCCCCGCGCGCGGTAATCGAAAGCGGCTATCTTTTCCCGTAAAAAGTCGTATCCCTGCTCCGGCCCGTACCCGCGGAAGGTTTTCTCGGACGCCATGTCGTCCACCGCCCGGTGGAACGCGTCGATGCAGGCGGCGGGGAGCGGCCTGGTCACGTCGCCGATGCCGAGACGCACGATCTCCCGGTCCGGGTTTTTCTTGGCAAACTCCGCCACGCGGCGCGCGATGTCGGAAAAGAGGTACGAAGCCTTGAGCTTCAGGTAGTTTTCATTGACGCGGATCATGGGCCCCTTCCTGCCGTTGTTGTCGATCGATGAGCATCTAATGAGCAACAGACATCGGGCAGCGCGGGATATAAAGCAAGCAATTTTTACCGGGTTGCCTGTCCGTGGAGGCGGTTTCAGCGCGTCACGGAACAGTGACCGGCCCGGGAGGTCATCTGTCCGGCGGCCGGCGCGCGAATGTAGTTAAAACCGTGCCGGCCTTTTCACCGGTATCAGTTATCGTTTCCGCGGGAAAAAAATGTTGATTAATGCGGGTCAATGGATAGACTGGACGGAGCTTAAAAGGATAAGGCGTGAAAGGTTACAAAACATACGGCATCATTCTCCTCGTGGCCTTCCTGGCCGCCGGATGCTCCCGCGACGTCATTATCGACCTGTCAAAAAACTGGAAATATTCCATAACCGAATGGAGCCCCGACATGCCCGACGACCGGTACAGGGCGGCTCCCGATTACGACGACAGCGAATGGAGCGTGCTCGCCTCGCTCCCGGCGGTCACGACCATGGAGCGGAAAAAGAACGTCATATGGCTCCGCACAACTTTCGTTGTCCCTGAAACGCTCCGCGGCCAGGACCTGGCGGTCTACCTGGGGCGCGTATGGGACCAGGAATACACCTTCCTGAACGGGGTGAGGATCGGCTCGCACGGGAGGGAGTACCCCGAGTTCCATTCCGACTGGAACATCGCCGCGTACCACTTCCTGCCTGACGGGCTCATCCGGTACGGCGGGGAAAACGTTCTGGCCGTGCGCCAGTTCACCAACCAGCAGGCAAACTTCAACGGATCGCCGTACATCGGCCGCGCCTTTGAAGTCAGGGCTTACACCTTCTGGAGCCGTTTCATGGGCGAATACCTGCCCATGGCGTTCGGGGTCCTGACGTTCTTCATCGGCCTCGGCATCCTGATGCTCTTCTTCGCAACCGGCAGGAAGAACATGCTCCTCCTGCACTTCGGCGGCATGTCCCTCCTCTGGCTCGTGCTCTCGTTTCACTTCTGGCTCCCGGACTTCGGCCTGGTCTCATGGAACATGCAGGACTCATCCTTCTATGTGCTGACGGCCGTGATGATGGGACTGATATACTTTTTCGTTGAGAAGGCGCTCTCGCTCAGGATGCTCTGGGCGCGCATCATCATCGGGGCCTGCGTGTTCCTCTGCTTCGGCCTCGCGGTCACGGCCACGGAGATGGACCCCATTACCGGCTGGCGGTTTGATATCCTCGGGTTCCTCGGGGTGATCGGCGAGATCACCTGGGGCATCGTCCTGGTGATCGGCATGCTGAAAAAAAACAGGGACGCCCGGGTGATGATGATCGGCTACTCGGTCTTCATGGCCTGCATGGTCCATGACGGCCTGATGATGAACCGCGTCATCATGTCCAACATCTTCCTGGTGAATTTCGGATACCCGGCTTTTCTCATCTCGTTCGCCATCATGATCGTGCGCCAGATCAACCAGATGGGCGCCGACCTGGCCAGGACGACCGCGATGGTCGAGGAAAAGAACGTCACGCTCGAGTCCGTGCTCGGCAAGGTGGTCGATTCGACGGACGACCTTATAAAGATTTCGATCACCGTGGGCGAGACATCCACGGCGCTGAAGACCGAGATGGACCAGCAGGGGGCGAGCCTTGAGGAGACATCCGCCGCCATAGAGGAGATATCCGGCTCGATTGACTCGGTCGCGGGCAACGCCCTGGAGCTGGACGAGATCATCCGGAAGTGCGGGGACCTCCTGGACAAGAACATGAAGTCCCTCACCTACATAACCGAATCCGCCCAGTACGCGGTCTCGCTCGGCGAGCGTAACCGCGAGGACACGACCCGGATCACCCTCCGCCTGGACGACATCAAGGAGGGGATGATCAAGCTCAAGGAGTCTTCCTCCTCGATCGAGAAGATCGCGACCATCATCAACGAGATAGCGGAAAAGACGAACCTCCTGTCCCTGAACGCCGCCATCGAGGCCGCGCGGGCCGGGGAGCACGGCCGCGGCTTCGCCGTGGTCGCGGACGAAATCGGCAAGCTCGCCGACAGCTCGGTCGAGCAGGCCAAGTCGATCCAGGCGATCGTGCGGCAGATCGTGACTGATATCGAGGGCAAGACCAACCTGATCATCGAGTCCTCGAAGTCAATCACGGACATCAACACATCGGTGAACAACCTTAACAGCGCGAGCGACGCCATCGTGAAGCTCTGCGTGAACCAGGAAAAGCTGACGCACGAGATCCAGGAGTACATGGAGCGGATACTGGGCGGGTCGGCGCGCATAACGAATTCAACGTCCGAGCAGAAGAACGGCATGACCGAGGTCATGAAAACCGTGGAGCTCCTGAACAGCATCACGAACCGCATCATCAACAGCTCCAACGAGATCGTGAAGATCTCCGAGATCCTCTCTCACCGCATCGCCATCCTCAACAAGGTGATCGTCGACGACTGACGGTTTTTCAGGGCAATACGCACAGCCCTGTCCCCGGACCCCGGTTTCCGTGTTGACACATCGCCGATTTCGTTCATCCATGTCAGCATGGAAAACGGGGCTCAGACACTGATGAAAAACTGCACGATCTGCCCCCGCGAATGCGGGACCGACCGCTTTGCCGGGACCGGCTTCTGCAAAAGCGGCGCCGCGCCCCGGGTAAACAGAACGAAGCTCCACTTCTGGGAGGAACCGGTCATCTCCGGCGAGCGCGGAAGCGGCGCCATCTTCTTCAGCGGCTGCACCATGCGGTGCGTCTACTGCCAGAACCACCGGATCAGCCAGGAGGGCCGGGGCGCCGACCGCACGGTCGAGGAGGTGGCTTCCCTGATGCTCGATCTGCAAAAGCAGGGCGCGCACAACGTGAACCTGGTCACGGCAAGCCACTTCACGCCGCAGGCGGCGGAGGCCATCCGCACGGCCCGCGGCCGGGGGCTCTCCGTGCCCGTGGTCTGGAACAGCAACGCGTACGAGAAGCCGGACACGCTCCGCCTCCTCGAGGGTCTGGTGGACATCTACCTTCCCGACTTCCGCTACCTCGGCGGTGCGGCGGCCAGGCGCTATTCGGCAACGCCGGACTATCCCGACAGGGCACAGGAGGCGATCGCCGAAATGCACCGCCAGGCCGGAAGGCTCGAAGTGCGCCAAAGCATAGCCGTCAGGGGACTTCTCGTCCGGCTCCTCGTGCTCCCGGGTATGGCTGATTCGATCCGCGGCATACTCGCGTGGATACGCGACACGCTCGGCGCCGGGACCTGGGTGAGCCTCATGGGCCAGTACTACCCGGCCTTCCGCTCGGCCGAGTTCCCGGAGATCGACCGGCCGGTCTCGGATGACGAGTACGATCAGTGCCTGGGCTTCCTTGACGAGCTCGGGTTCGAGAACGGCTTTACGCAGGACGTGGGCTCGTGCGCGGACTACACGCCGGAGTTCGAGTGAGCGTTCCGCCATGACCATGCGAGCAAACATCCCCGCCATGTACGCCCTGAACTGCGTCAGGAACATGATGTTCTTCGGCGCGGTCGCGGTACCTTTTTTCACGGACTGGGCGGGGCTCGATTATACGCGCATGTTCCTGCTGGAGGCGAGCTTTGCCTTCTGGATGTTCGCGCTGGAGGTCCCCACCGGCGTGGTCGCGGACCGGTACGGGAGAAAATATTCGCTCGCGCTCGGGGGGCTGGTCTCCGCCGCCTCGTTCACGCTGTTCGGGCTTTTCACGAACTATGCCCTCTTCTTCGCCGCGGAATTCGTGTGCGCGATCGGGTTCACGCTCCTGTCGGGCGCGGACCGGGCCCTTTTCTATGACACGCTCATCGCGCTCGGCGAAGAACCGCGGGCCACACGCTATTTTTCGCGCTATGACATCGCCGGATCAGCCGGCATCATCACCGGGCTCCTGGGCGGCGCATGGCTCGCCGGCTCGGGCATTGTCCGGTACCCGGGGGCCCTCCCCCTCACCTTCCTTCTGTCCGCCGCCGCGTTACTGCCGGTCACCGCCCTCGCCCTGCTGCTTAAAGAACCGGGTCGGAAAAAGATCGACGAAAAATTCATCCGGCAGGGCGTCAACGGATTCACCCTTATTTTCAAAAAGAAACGGCTTCGCGGGTTTTCCCTGAACTATTCCTTCATATCCGCGGCCGGTTTCCTCATGTTCTGGCTCTACCAGCCCCTGCTGGAGCAGTCGGGCATTGCCGTCACGTACAACGGCGTCGCGGGCGCCGCTTTCAACCTGCTCGGCATCGCGCTCATGGCGAACATCGACGCGATCGAGAAACGGACCGGAATCCGGCCGTTATTATTGATGACCGCCCTCATCCCGGGCCTCCTGTATATCGGCCTTTTCTTCACGGAAAGCGCGTTTTACACGGTGCCCGCGATGCTTTTCATCGTGGCCTTGAAGCAGATGCGCGCGCCGCTCCTCTCGGACCTTATAAACAGGGACATCGAGAGCGCCAACCGCGCAACCGTGCTCTCGGGCCTGTCCATGCTGGAGCGGGTCATCATCATGTTCCTGTATCCCGTGGTCGGATTGCTGGCCGACCGCTCCATCGGTGCCGCGTGCCTGTTTCTGGGGGCGGCCATGGTTCTGTTCGCGGGCGTGAGCGGGAACAGGGATCATGCAAAGTGAGATCATGTTTTATAGAATGAAGATCTTTAAGAATCGTAGAAAGGTAATGATGTACCCGGACCGGATATACAGGGTGATCGACAAAAACAAGCCATACAATTCATTATGCGCATTAATAAAAAAACCGCGGCCATGGATTGCACCAGGACCGCGGTTATGATTCTGCATTCGTTGTCCGGTAACCTACCGATATTCGGGAAGTTCGGCCATAAATATCAACTTGTAATAATCGATTGGTTCGGTCCAGACAATGACCGCCAATCCGTTATTGCATGTCAACCTCGCGTTCACTGCATCTTCCCCGTCCGGGCTTATATTATCGGCAATTCCCGTCGGATGGACCCACGCGCCGTTGCGGTACCGGCTCTTGAATACCTGGGAGTTTGTTCCATCGGATTGTATCCATGTGACGATTGCATTTCCACTATTATCCATGGACACGAATGGCTCTGATGCATTGGAACCGCCAGGGCTGATAAAATCTTCCGCGTCAGCCGGATGCACCCATGCGCCATTGCGGTACTCGCTTTTAAAGACATGCCCTGATTGTTCAAATACTATCACTGCGTTTCCTGAATCGTCCATTGCGACACCCGGATCCTCGGCAAATTCCATCGACTCGGCCGGGTTGATCCGATTTGAGAAACCAGAGGGGTGGTTCCATGAGCCATTTCGATATTCGCTTTTGTAGATCCGCTCCTGGGTAGACCCATCAATGAATTTCTGTTGCCACACGATGATGGCGTTTCCATTGTTGTCCATCGCTACCTGCGGAGATTGCGCACTCTGTCCGGGCACACTGATATAATTGGTCACTCCCGCTCCTGACGGAAAGGTCCACGATCCGTTCCGGTATTCGCCTTTGAAGATTTGGGACTTTGTATGAGATTCTTCTTCCCCTTCCCATACAATGATCGCGTTCCCATCGTTGTCCATCGCCACCTGTGGTGTATAGGCGTTCATATAAGGAACGCTGATATAATCCGATACACTGGAAGGGTGGACCCAGACACCATTCCGGTATTCGCTTTTAAATATTCTTCCATTTATACCACCCTGGTTCCATACGATGATGGCATTTCCGTTGTTGTCCATGGCGACTTGAGGGATGCCTGCGCCCTCTCCGCCGGGATTAAATGAATCTGCAAGGGTCGCGGGGTGCACCCATGCGCCATTGCGGTACTCGCTCTTGAATATCTGGTAATAGCTCCCGTTGTACTGCGACCATACGATGATGGCATTTCCATTGTCGTCCATGGCAACCTGCGGCGAGCTGGCAGTGCCGCCTGCCGGGCTTATGAAATCGGATGTACTCTCGGGGTGAACCCATGCGCCGTTACGGTACTCGCTTTTAAAAAGCTTCTGGTCCTGCACCCAAACGATGATCGTGTTGCCGCTGCTGTCCATTGCCGCCTGAGAACTGTCAGCATCTTCATCGAGGGGGCTAATACAGTATGCAAGGTTATTGAAATCCCAGCTGACCGAAAGGCGATAAATATACCAGGATAAGACGGGCAAGATACCGGTAATTGCGGAATTATATATAAATTCAAATTTCCTCTCCTGTTGCATCTCATTGACGGCGGTAACTATCGTCGTATGTTTACCCGTTATATTAGGGTTAAAAGTGATGCGATAGGTATTGCCCGATACGAGCGTGGCATTTTCAACCGATACGAGGGGATAATTACTATTGATTTGAAAGTCAAATGTCCTGATCGGCGCCTGTCCCCCCACAACATACCATTTAGCGTTTGAGCCGTCTTTGGGCAGCGTGAAGGAAATGGATTGGTACGGTTTTACATAAGCCTTCAAAAGGCCTTGAGCCGCGATGGAATCGGCTTTCCCATCGGTGCCATTATAACTGCAGCCGGTCATTATGCTGATCGAGAATACCGTCAGCGCAGAGCCGATCAATAAAGATTTGATCTTTTTCACTGAATCCTCCTGATCTTATCAAGATGTTTTTGAATAGAACAAATAAAACACAATTATTAAAACCGTTATCGGATAATTTATTTGTACAATAACGGTCTTGGCGGGGGTTTGCACGTCTTCTGCGATAATATAAAAATATTTATTATGATATTTGTCCAGTATTTTTTATGTTGAAGAAATCATTTTAACATCCCACACTGGTTCAGATAGCATTCATTCAGTAGCGTTGAGCGTTACTGTACAAGACCTCTTCTCATGGATATAAATGATCGGAAAAGAAGTAATCACCTGCGACGTGGCCGTGATCGGCGGGGGGCCCGCCGGCATGATGGCCGCGGGCACCGCCGCGCAACAGGACGCGGACACGGCCCTCATTGAGAAAAACAGCCGGCCGGGCAGGAAGCTCCTCCTTACCGGCAAGGGGCGGTGCAACATCACCAACGCCGACCGCGACCCGCGGAGCTTCCTCGCGCATTTCGGGAAAAAGGGGCGCTACCTTCACTCGGCGCTCGCCGCGTTCGGGGTGGAGGACGCGATCGCCTTCTTCACGGAGCGCGGCGTGCCGGTGAAGGTCGAGCGGGGGGACCGGGTGTTCCCGGAATCAGACCGCGCGGGCGACGTGCTCGCGGTCCTGCGCGAGTTCATGAAGCAGGAGGGCGTGCGCGTCTTATCCGGGCATGACATCACGGCGCTCGATGCGGAGGACGGCCGCATCCTGCGCGCGACCGGCCCGGGCGTCTCGGTGGAGGCGAAAAGCTACATCCTCTGCACCGGGGGCCTCTCTTACCCGGCAACCGGGTCCACGGGCGTCGGCCTTGAGATGGCGCGCTCGCTCGGCCACACGATCGTGCCGCCGCGCCCGTCGCTCGTGCCGGTGCTGGTAAAAGACCGCTGGGTGCGCGAGGTCGAGGGCCTGTCGCTTCGCAACGTGAAGGTGACGCTCCTGCATGAGGGGAAAAAGGCGGGCGAGGAGTTCGGCGAGGCGCTCTTCACGGCGGAGGGCATGAGCGGGCCGGTCATCCTGGACCTCTCCCGCATCATCGGGGACCTCGCCGCCGGCAGGACCGGGCTCGTCCTGGACCTGAAACCTGCCCTGGACCACCCGACGCTGGATGCCCGCGTCCGGCGGGACTTCGGCGCAAACCCGACCCGTCTCTTTAAAAACAGCCTGGGCGCGCTCCTCCCCTCCTCCTTCGTCCCGGTCATCGTGCGCATGAGCGGCATAGACCCGGACAAGACCGTGAGCCATATCACGAGGGACGAGCGCAAGGCCCTGGTGCGCGTCCTGAAAGAGCTGCGCCTCGAAGTGGCGGGGCTTGACGGTTATGAGAAGGCGATCATCACCGCGGGCGGCGTGTCCCTCGACGAGATCGACACGCGGACCATGCGCTCGCGCCTGGTCGAAAACCTCTTCTTCGCGGGAGAGATCATCGACATCGACGGCCCCACGGGCGGTTTCAACCTTCAGGTGTGCTGGAGCACCGGGTACTGCGCGGGACGGGCGGCGGCGGGAGCATCCGCCCCCTCCGGCCTGCGGCCACCTCCCCCGTAAACGGGGGAGATACAAAGCAATCACGCCATACTGTTACCCCACATTGTTCAGAAAGAGCCTCCCCTTGCCGAAATACCGCTCGCACAGCAGGCAGCGCGCAGGCGGGTCGGCATAATTCTTCGACGGTTCGCCGTCGCAGTGCCTGCACGCCTCGATCTGGTCGCCGTACGGCTCGTTATCGGATTCGTTTGATGTGTTCAGATTTTTCATGGTATCCGGCAGAATCGATCCATCCTGATAAAAAACAATGAACATGCGAAACGCAATTTCTGCACCTCTGCGAGAATATTGAATGCAGCAATAACAAAAAATCCGGCTCCGCCGGATTTTTACGATCACTATTCTCGGTTAACTGTTAACTGTTCATTATTCATTGCCTTTCACACCGGCTTGATGCCCCGCTCCTCATACAGGATGAGGGAGGTGGTGTTTTCGAAATCGAGCACCACGCGGCAATCCTCGATTTTTAACACGTTGTTCACGACCTTCTGGAAGCGGTCGGTAAGATTCATGATATCGTTGGTGTCAACCCATTCAAACACGTTGGGGAAAAACTTGAGCTCGCCAAGCCGCTGGAGCACGCCGTCCAGCAGGCCCATTTTCTCGGTGTCAACCTCGGCCTCGTTGATCTCCTTCTCCATCTTGGTGAAGAAAGCCTTCCATGAATCGAACGGCTTGTTATGAAACACGGAGGCCGTGCGGGAGATGACTGATTGACCGAACACGACGCTCCTGGTCATCCTGCTGATGAATATAAGGAACAGGCCGAAAAACTCGTCTTCAGCGCCCTTGAACCGGCCCTTGAGTGCTATGATATCGGTAAACTCGCCCTTCAGGATCTTCTTCGCGGTATCGATATCGCCGGAGCAGAACTTCTCAACGATTTTCAGCTTTTCGAAATACTTCCGCGCTCCATCTTCTTGGCTCATTGCGTAGACCAGGGTTATTTATCAGTGCGCTAATATAACAACAAACGACGCCGGGCGTCAAGATTATTTCTTTATAATGTCCACGATACGGTCAAAGTCATCCAGGGAATAGTAGCTGATCTCGATCTTTCCCTTGCCCGCCGCGTGCCGTATCTCCACCTTGGTGCCGAGGACCGAAACCAGCTCCTCTTCCATCTTGCGGAGGTGGGCTTCCTTCGCGGGCTTCTTTTTTGCCGGCTTTTTCTTTCCGCTTTCCTCCTGGACGACCTGTTCGAGGGCACGCACCGACAGGGCCTTCTTCATGACCTCGCGGAAGAGCGCCGTCTGGCGGCCCCCATCAACCGAGAGAAGCACCTTCGCATGGCCGGCGCTGATCTCCCCGCCGGAAAGCGCCTCCCGTATCTCGGGCGGGAGCTGGAGCAGGCGGAGGCAGTTGGCGACCGTGGCCCTGTCTTTCCCCACGCGCGCGGCTATGTCCTGCTGGCGCAGGTTGAAGCGGTCGATGAGCACCCTGTAGGCTTCGGCCTCCTCGATCGGGTTAAGGTCGGTCCGCTGTATGTTTTCGATGAGCGCCAGTGTCAGGTTCCTGACCTCGTCCGCCTCGATGATGATGGCCCGGATACGCTTCAGGCCCGCGAGCTTTGAGGCGCGGAGACGGCGCTCGCCCGCGACCACGCAGAAGCCGTTTTCCGTCCGGCGGACGATGATGGGCTGGAGGAGCCCCACCGCCTCGATCGAGGCGGCCAGTCCCTTTATCTCCGGCTCGTCAAAGCGGGTGCGCGGCTGGTCCGGGTTGGGAAGCACTGCATTGATGTCGAGCTCCACGATCTTTTCGGCGCTCTGCTCGATGCCCTTTTCCAGGGCCTCGACCGGCGCCGACGAGGTCGAGATGATCGCTGAAAGGCCCTTGCCGAGTACCTTCTTAGCCATTTTTTAAAACCTCTTCTGCCAGATTCTCATACGTGATGCTGCCGATACTCGCCCGGTCGTAGTGCCCGATCGGCTTGCCAAAGGAGGGCGCCTCGGAGAGCCGCACGTTTCTTGGAATTATCGTCTTGAACACCTTGTCGCCGAAATAATCGCGCACATCCGACACGACCTGTTGCGAAAGGTTGGTCCGCGAATCGTACATCGTGAGCACCACCCCCTCGATGGCAAGCCCCCGGTTCAGGTTCTCCTGCACCATGGCGATGATGCGAAGGAGCTGGTTCAGACCCTCGAGCGCGTAGTACTCGCACTGGAGCGGGATCATCACGGAGTCGGCGGCTGCCAGGCTGTTCAGCGTCAGTATGCCGAGCGAGGGCGGGCAGTCGATGAAGATATAGTCGTAATTATTCTTGATATCCCGGATCGCCTCCCGGAGGATATACTCTTTGCCCTCCATGTCGAGGAGGTCCATCTGCGCGCCGGCGAGATGTATGTTCGACGGGATCAGGTAGAGGTCAGGGACGGACGTGGTGACGACGGCTTCCTTTATACTAATCGTACCGACGAGAACCTCGTAGATGGTGCGCCCGGCCTCGTCCGCCTTCACGCCGACGCCGTACCCCGCGTTTGCCTGCGGATCGATATCGATGATAAGAACGCGCCGGCCCCTGCCGGCAATGAATGCCGCCACGTTGACCGTTGTCGTGGTTTTTCCCACTCCCCCCTTCTGGTTGGAGACTGATATTACTTTTCCCATGCGGCCGCTCCGGTATGAATGTACAAGTTATTTAAAAAAAGCGGTTGAATGCAACTACTTTTCTTAAATTCGGTGCGCCTTCTGCGCGGGAGTGCGGATTTCGATGTCCTCCCTAACCCCCGGAGGGAGTGAGGTCAGTGGGCCATACAATTCGGATTTGACAACACCGTATTTCTGCTTGACATACGCCCGAATTCCGTTCCAGTATAGGGGCCGCGCAGAATTTCCCCGGCAGGTGGCCTCCATGCATAAAAGAAAGCATATAATCGATAAAAAATTCCAGCTGAGAACGACCTTCCGCATCATCGGCATCATCATCATCGCGTTCATGCTCATCATCGCGGTCACCGGCATCATATCCATGGACAACAACAGGAAAATAACGGCCACCATCAACGACCTGAACAGGGCCATGGAGAGGGACCGGCGGGCCGTGGAGACGCTGATAGCGTCTGCGGGGATAGAGCAGAACAGGGGACGCGAGCGGGACCATGACAGGATAATCGAGGACCACCTCGAGAGCATGGCGCTCATGCACACCAATATCGGGCACCTGAAAAAAATCCTGGGACAGAACCGGATCCTTGTTACCGTCATGATATGCACCGGGGTTCTTCTGGGAATCGGCCTGTTCGTTTACCTGATTCGCCTGACGGGCCGGATGTCGGGCCCCCTCTACGTGCTGAAGCAGCACATGCATGACATCATGAACGGCAGGAAGCCGAACCTGCACAAGCTCAGGAAAAACGACGAGTTCCAGGAATTTTACCGCGAGTTCATCTCTTTCATTGAGCGCTTATCAAACAGGTAGCCCGGATATCAGCCGCGCCACCTGCCCCTGTACCCCGTGCTGACAAAATGCCGGTACATGAAGTAGCCCGCGCCCGCCGCCGCAATCACGCCGAGGGCCGCGAGAAAGTGATAGCGATACGGCACCGTCCTTCTCCCCGACGCCGACACGACCGCGTATATGCCGAAACGATCGTTCGTCGATGGATAGAGCCTGATGTAACAGTGGTCTTCTCTGCCGGAATCCACGACAAAGGTCTGGTCCCGATCGAATATATCCCGCGATTCGATCAGTGAAAGGCCCCGGTCAAGCAGATCGATCTGGAAATACTCGCGGTCAGAATGAAAATAGATGTAATTGGTCCCGGCGGCCAGGTCCAGGCGGTGCGTGGCCGCGTATTCGCCGCCGTGGACCGCGTTAATGATCCTGCCCGTGACGCCCTGTCCCCACTTTGCCGCCATATCCTCCAGGTCCTCCATCAGCCGGGCGCCGGCAATCCGGTATATGCCGAACCGGCGGAATTCGCCCGGCGCGCTGCTGTCATAGCTGGTGTACAGCATCTCCCCGCTCCCCCGCCGGGCAAGGAACGCGAGTGGACCGGAGCGGATCCCCCTTGCCGTATCGAACGATCCCGAGGCTATCACCTCGGCGTTCCTGACGGAGCGCAGTCCGATCCAGCCCGGGTGGTCATATACCAGGCCCATGCGCCTCTTCAAACTGAAGCGCGACAGGTCGTTCCTGACGTCGGCCTCAACATGCGACGACAGCCCCATGTAGGGGAAATTTTCAAAATATTCGAACATGTTAAAAGCGCGCTGGAGATAATCGAAAGAATACCCTGAAAAATACGCGGAGCCGCCGTTCTTTATGAACCGCCTGACGGTGAGGGCGACTTTGTCCCGGTCCACCTCGTAGAAATCCGGTTTCAGCGTCACGGACTTGAACCGGAAATTGTTTGCATATACGTCGAGGCCCTCTTCCAGGAGATTGTCAACCCCGCTCGGAACGAAAAGCGACCGGTAGGCCGCAACCCGCTCCGGGTTTTCCAGGTCGCGGTAGAAAAGCAGGTCATGAGGAATACGATAATACCGAAGCGTTGCTTCAACGTCGTCATACTTGCTCCGTACAACCGCTACCTGGTTCCGCGGCCGCGTCGGCGCCTTGTTCCGGTGGCGGGGAACCGCGTGCGCGCCGGCGCACAGGACGGCCGCCATTACAACAATGGCCAGGGCCATTTTTATGCTCGTCATTTGTATCGTCTGCATCGTAAGCCAGAATAGCGTACCGGTTGCTGGATAGCAATACTTTTTACCCCCGGCCGGTATTGCCAACCCCGGAGCCGAACCGGCCATACTCCCTGTCCCCCGGAGGGGGGGCGCATTGCTTTCGCACCCTGACGGGTAAAAAATTACTTGACAACATATGAACATATGAGTATATATGCATATACAACAGGCGGGGCCTCCAGCCCCCGCTTTCAAACAGCCGGGATAATACCATGACCAGATTGAAACAGGCAAAGCCGTCTTCCCCACCCGAACGTACCACACGAGGCCGCCACGAGCCGAAAAAGCCGAGGGACGAGATGCCGGACGAATCGAGCCTGATGGTCCTGGCGGAATTCTTCGGCATATTCGGCGACGTGACCAGGCTGAAACTGATCTCGCTTCTTGCCCGCGCCGACCTGTGCGTGCAGGAGATCGCCGCTCACCTCGACATGAACCAGTCAGCCATCTCGCACCAGCTGCGCGTCTTGAAACAGGCGCGGCTCGTCAGGTACCGGAGGGACGGGAGGCTGATCTTCTACTCACTCGACGACGACCACGTGAAGCAGGTGTTCAGCCAGGGCCTCAATCATGTCAGAGAAATGCGGGAGGGGGCATAATGGATCACGCGCATGAACATCAACACGAAGGGCATACGCACCTCCACGGGACCTCCGGGAGCGGGAAAAAATTCATATTCGTTATACTGCTCAACTCCCTTATCACGGTAGCGGAATACATCGGCGGCATGCTGTCGGGAAGCCTTGCCCTGATCTCGGACGCGGGCCACAACCTCTCGGACGTGCTTTCCCTGGGGCTCGGTTACGCCGGGGAAAAAATATCGGAGAGGCGCCCTAACAGGCGCTTCACCTTCGGCCTCAAGCGGTTCGAGGTCGCCGTGGCACTGATCAACGCCCTGACCCTCCTGGGCATCGGCGCGTATATCCTGTACGAAGCGGCGTCACGCTATCTCAACCCGGTCCCAATCGATATATGGGTCATGATACCGGTCGGCCTGATCGGACTTGCCGGCAACCTCGCATCGATACTGATTCTCCTCCGTGACCGCACAAGCACCCTGAACGTGAAGGCCGTGTTCCTGCACCTCCTCTATGACGCGATCTCTTCCATCGCCGTTATCGTCGCCGGGATTGCGCTCCTGCTCACCGGCATGCCGGTCATCGACCTTGCCATCAGCGTTCTGATCGTCGCCATGATGACCATCAGCTCCCTGTCGATCCTCCGTGAATCCTTCCGGATATTTTTACAGGGGGTCCCGGGCCATATCAATCCGGACGAGGTCTACGCCGACATTTCGCGGATCGAAAACGTGGAGAGCGTGCACGGCCTCCACATATGGTCGATCAATTCCACCGAGACCTTCCTTTCCTGCCATATCATAGCGGCCGAAACGTCCGGCGAGCGGGACACGGACAGCATCATAAAAAACGTGAATGCCATGCTCGAGCAGCGGCATGGCATCTGCCATACGACGCTCCAGGTGGAAAACAGCAGGCTCTGTTCCGAAGGCGGGACATGCTGCAGATAAGGAGGCACCCATGAAAGTAGCGTGCGACACGAGAATCACCATCATCCAGCAGATGAACCAGCTTGACGCTAACCTGGCCGGGAACGTCCACGGCGGCACCATCATGAAAATCATCGATAATACCGCGGGCATCGTTGCGACGCGTCACACCGGTAAAAATTCGGTGACCGCCTCGATAGACCGGCTTGATTTCCACAGCCCCGTACTTGTGGGTGATCTTTTACGGGTGAGCGCCTGCATCAACCTGGTCGGCAGGACCTCCATGGAGATCGGGGTTCGGGTGGAAGCGGAGAATGTCATCACCGGCGAGACCCGCCACACGGCATCGGCATATTTAACCTACGTGTCCCTGGACGAGCACGGGAAACCGGTGCAAGCCCCGCCGATCCTTTTCGAATCGGAAGAGGAGCAACGGCGAAACAGGGAGGCAATTGAACGCCGCAGACGCCGGATGGCCGAAAAACACGAGGAATCTGACAAGTGTTGAAAAATGACCGGTCCCGCTCCCGCTATTGAATTGACAGGATAATAAAAAGCTGATACACTTGTTTCCAGAATTACGTCGCATTGACCATGAACATGTATCTCTTCATTCCCCTGGCAAGCGTGATGACGACCTTCTTCCTCTGGTCGTATATTTTTATTACCAAGAGGAAAAGCAGCGCCGGCAAAGCCTACCTGCTGTTCTGCGGCACGATGGTATGCTGGGGACTGGCGGACATGGTGTACGTGTCAGTGACCTCACTGGAGCTCGCCAGGGTGCTCTTCAGGGCCCTGTCCCCGCTGTATCTTTCAAGCTGCTTTTTGTTTCTCAATTTTACCTACGCCCTGACCGGTAAAAAGCGGGACATTCCATTCTATTTCTTCCTCGCGTCACTGGGGGGAGGAATCATCCTCGTGCTGTTTACCGACCTGTTCATCGACATTACGCACCTGTCCGCGACCTCCCGCGGATTGTTCCCTCCCCGGGGCGACATCTATGAAATTACCGTTTTGTTGTTATACATTTTTCCCGTCCTGTACTCACTTGCAATGCTTGCCGGCAAACTGGTGACATCGAAAGACACGGTCGTGAGGAAGCAGTATGCCCTGGTGATCGCGGGCACCCTTCTGTCCGTCATACTTTCGGTGCTCGACAACGTCATTGCCTCGTATTACCCTGACAAAGAGGGCATTCTCAACATGGCGCCGCCATTCGTCGTGGTGCAGTCCCTCTTCGTATTCATAGCAATCACCCGGTATCGCTTTTTAACCATGTCCATCCAGCATATCGCCGATGACCTCTTTTCGCTCATCACGGATGCCGTCATCATCCTCGATAACGACCGGAACATCATTGAAATGAACGCCATGGCCCGGGAATTGCTCGACTACCCCGAGGACCGCCCCCCCAATCCGCGGGCCGACGATATTTTTCCGGAAGGCCACCTGCTCGATGAGGGCTTCCAGACCAGGGAAGTGACGCTGTTCAGCCACGGGCGGCGTACGACCCTGCTCATCACCCAGAGCCCGCTCATCCAGCACAACACGATTACCGGCCGGCTCGTTATCATCAGGGACATCAGCGACCGCAAGCTCGCCGAGGACCTGATGCGCTCCCAGCATGAGATCGGCGCCGCCCTGAGCGGCGTTTCCGATATGCGGCACGCCATGGAGATCATCGTCAACACCGTGATCAGGATCGAAGGGACGGACAGCGGCGGGGTCTACCTGCTGGACGGCCAGTCCCAGTATTTCGATTTGATCTACTCGAGGGGATTTTCGAAAAATTTCGTCGAGACCGCCCACCACTTCAGCAAGGAGCGGCCCCATCCGGCCGCAGACCTGTTCACCCGGACCGAGCCGTTCTACATCAATGCCGGGATGATCAAGGCCCTGCCGCGCGGAAGGGTCCTCGAGGAGGAGGGACTCCGATCGCTCCTGATGATACCGGTGCTTCACCGGGAACGGCCGATCTCCTGGCTTGTTATCGGATCGCACGGACCGAACGATATCCCCCTGCCTTCCCAGACCACGGCCGAGGCCGTTGCGTCCCAGATCGGGAACGCTATCGCCCGTTTCAAGGCGGAGGAAGAGCTGCTGAAGACTTCGAAAATAGAATCCCTCGGCATATTCGCCGGCGGCATAGCCCATGATTTCAACAACCTCCTGACGTCGATCATCGGCAACATATCACTGGCGAAGCTGGACGCGTCGAAGGATTCCGTTATTTTGCCGATACTCACCGAGGCTGAAAATGCATCTCTCCGCGCCAAGGACCTCACCATCCAGCTCCTTACCTTCTCGAAGGGCGGCGAGCCGATCAGGAAGACCGAGTCAATCCTCGAAATCCTGAAAGAGACGACGGACTTCGTGCTCAGGGGCGCCAACATCACCTGCCGTTTTTATATCGCGGCGGACCTGAAATACGCCGATATCGACCGCGGTCAGATAGGCCAGGTGATACACAACATCATCCTGAACGCGCGCCAGGCCATGCCGTCCGGAGGATTGATCAGCATAACCGCCGAGAACATAGCGCTCGCCGAGGCATCCTCGCTCAATGTGAAGCCCGGCGAGTACGTCAAGATTTCAATTGCCGACCAGGGGATCGGGATCCCGACGAACTACCTCTCGAAAATTTTCGACCCCTATTTCACGACCAAGGCCGAGGGGAGCGGACTGGGGCTTGCCGTGTCCTATTCGATCATCAAGAACCATGAAGGCTGTATCGCGGTAAAATCGGAGCCCGGCAAGGGGACGGCCTTTGACCTCTACATACCCGCTTCTGACCGCGAGCCCGAACCGGCGCAGAGCGCCAACCGGCAGAAAAAGGAGGGAACCTTCCATATTCTCCTGATGGATGACGAGCAAATGATACTGGACGTCGGGGAGAGGATACTGACGCGCATGGGGCACCGGGTACAACGGGCCAGGAACGGCGAAGAGGCGATCGAATTGTACCGGAATGCCTCGGCATCCGGCGATGGGTTCGACCTGGTGATCATGGACCTCACCATTCCCGGGGGTAAAGGGGGAAGCGAGACGATCGGCGACCTCAAGGTAATAGACCCCGATGTCAGGGCCATCGTATCAAGCGGGTACTCCAACAATCCCGTAATGGCGAATTTCAGGGAATACGGCTTCTGCGGCGTCATCGTCAAGCCGTACCGCTACGATGACCTGAAGCATGCCCTGGAGGAATGCGTCCGGTAGCGGCGCGGTATCAGCCCAGCTTTGCCCGGCCCGCCTCGAGCTTTGACAGGATCTCGGCCATTTCGTTACGCTTGGCCTTTTCCCGCTCGATGACGTCCGCCGGCGCCTTGCCAATGAAGCTCTCGTTGTTCAGCTTCTGCTCGACCCTGCCGAGATCGCCCCTCATCCTCTCGATCTCCTTGTCAATCCGCGCACGCTCCTTGTCGAAATCAATCAGGTTCTTGAGCGGAATGTATATTTCCAGGTCGGTCATGACCGCGGACGCATCGGTTGTGGCGGGCGCATAGGCCGCGTCAAGGGTGATCGACTCGACCCGTGCAAGGGCCTTGATATGCACTTCTTCCCGCCGTATGATTGACGCCACGCTTTCGCTGGCGGTCTTGAACACTACCGGGGCCCTTTTGTCCGGCGGTACGTTCATCTCGCCGCGGACGTTCCGGATGCGGTAGACGACCTCCTGGAAGAGCGCCGTCTCGGCCGACTCGGCGGCGAAATCGAATTCCGCCCTGGCCTCCGGCCAGCGCGATACCATTATCAGGCCGTCTCCCTCTCCCTTGATTTTATCCCAGAGCTCTTCGGTGATAAAGGGCATGAAGGGATGCAGGAGCTGGGTCGACTTTTTAAGCACATAAAACAGCACCTGCCGTGCAGTATCGGAGCTTTTCCCCGCGCCCGCGTTCTTGTCATAGAGGCGCTGCTTGGTCAGCTCTATATACCAGTCGCAGAACTCGTGCCACCAGAACGAGTAGATGGCGTGCGCCGCATCGTTGAACTTGTACTCGGCAAGGGCGGCGTCCGTCGCCCGGATCGCCTCGTTGAGCCTGTGCAGTATCCACCGGTCGAAGGTCTCCAGCTCTCCGGCGTCAAGCTGCCGCTCCCTGAAACCGTCCCCCAGGTTCATCATGATGAAGCGCGTCGCGTTCCAGATCTTGTTGCAGAACGTACGGTAACCCTCGATCCGTTTTTCGGAGAGTATGATGTCCCGCCCCTGCGCGGCCAGCATGGCAAGGGTGAAGCGGAGCGAGTCGGTTCCGTACTGATCCATCATGATCAGGGGATCAATGACGTTCCCTTTCGATTTGCTCATCTTGGCGCCCTGCTCGTCCCGGATGAGGGCGTGGATGTACACGTCGCGGAACGGCACGTCGCCCATGAACTTCAGGCCCATCATGATCATGCGCGCGACCCAGAAAAAGATGATGTCGAACGCGGTGACAAGCACGCTCGTGGGATAATACTTCTTCAGGGCGGGCGTCTTTTCCGGCCAGCCCAGCGTTGAAAACGGCCAGAGGCCCGAGGAGAACCAGGTGTCCAGCACGTCCTCGTCCTGGCGGATATTCTTTGATTTGCATTTTTCACATTCAGTCGGGTCGTCGACCTGCACCGTGATATGGCCGCAATCGTCGCAGTAGAAGGCCGGGATACGGTGTCCCCACCAGAGCTGGCGGGAAATGCACCAGTCCCTGATATTGTACATCCACTCGAAATAGGTCTTCTCCCAGTTTTTCGGCACGAAGCGGATCCTGCCGTCCTCGACGGCCTTGATGCCGGCTTCCGCAAGCGGCTTGATCTTCACGAACCATTGCTTTGACAGGTAGGGCTCGATGATTGTATGGCACCGGTAGCAGTGGCCCACCGCATGCATGTGCTTCTCGATCTTTACCAGCAGTCCCTGTTTCTCCAGGTCTTCCACCACTTTCGCGCGGGCATCGAAGCGGGAGAGGCCCTTATACGGGCCGCCATTCTCATTGATGAAGGCGTTCTTGTCGAGGATGTTGATCTCGCCCAGGTTGTGTCGCTTGCCCATTTCGAAGTCATTGGGGTCGTGCGCGGGCGTAACCTTGACCAGTCCGGTGCCGAATTCCCTGTCCACGAAATGATCCGCGAACACCGGAATCTCCCGGTTCATGAGGGGGAGGATGACCATCTTGCCCACCAGGGCCTTGTACCGCTCGTCGTCCGGGTTCACGGCCACGCCGGTGTCACCCAGCATGGTCTCGGGACGGGTGGTGGCCACCACGATGAAATCTTTTGTCCCGGCGATCGGGTACTTGATGTGCCAGAGATGGCCTTCCAGGTCGCGATACTCGGTCTCGATGTCCGAGAGGGCGGTTTCGCACCGCGGGCACCAGTTTATGATCCGGTATCCCTGGTAGATGAGGCCTTCTTTATACAGGGTCGCGAATACGGTGTGTACCGCCCGCGAAAGCCCCTTGTCCAGGGTAAAACGCTCACGCTCCCAGTCGCAGGAGCAGCCGAGCCTGCGGAGCTGGTTCTGGATATTTCCCCCGGATTTCTCTTTCCACTCCCATACGCGCTTCTCGAACTGTTCCCTTCCCAGATCGTCCTTGGTTTTCCCCTCATCTTTCAGGAGGCGCTCCACCACGTTCTGCGTGGCAATGCCTGCATGGTCCATACCCGGCATCCAGAGGGCCGACTTCCCCATCATTCTCTGCCACCGTATCAGGATATCCTGGAGCGTGTTGTTCAACGCATGGCCCATGTGCAGGTTGCCGGTTACGTTGGGTGGCGGAATTACGATGCAATAGGGCTCTTTGCCGTCATCTTCACGAGCATGGAAGTATTTGCCCTGTTCCCAGACGCGATACCATTTGTCTTCAACCTGTTTTGGTTCGTACGAAGAGGGGAGTTCCATAGGTTAGTTCCATTTAATGATGAATTATTTACTCTGAGCCTGCCGATCGTGTGGATCACAAATGAATTATCCAGAGTAAAGTCAATGGTTATGCAATGAAACAATAGGTTGGTATGTCAATTCATTTTCATGGCGCGGCTGAGGCCATTCCTGAGGTCAGAAAATACCCACCGGCCGGCTGTTATATCCCCTTTTTTATTACCAAGGAGCCACAGAAAACGCTTGATGCCTGCCGGTTCCTGGCCATTGGCATGCACCAGAATTATACTCCCGTTCTCCGGCC
>Ga0116156_10000974_pt1 | contig 29010 bp, 31 predicted proteins | sample AD_UKC045_MetaG_FD_89891 | JGI IMG/M metagenome (GOLD analysis project Ga0116156, IMG submission 89891) | Active sludge microbial communities of municipal wastewater-treating anaerobic digesters from USA - AD_UKC045_MetaG | ecosystem: Engineered > Bioreactor > Anaerobic > Digestate | place: USA...
ACCTGACGGACAGGTTCCGACACGCTGAACCGGTCACTGGCAATGGAGCTAAGGCCCCTGGGGCTCATCCCCTTGGTGTGTCGCAAGCAACTCCAATCGCCATCACCGGGAAGAACGGCCGATGCCGGGGCGCGTGATGATCACGCGCAACCGCCTGCGCAAGCAGGCACTGGCACGACCCACGGCGCAGACCATCGCGCGCCCCAACTCCCTGTTCGGGAGGGACGACACCACGCATCACGGACAGCGAAGGCTGGTCCCAACGAACAATCGCGCCACGACGGGACGTAGGGTGCATCTTGATGCACCGCGACCACCCCCCGGTGCATCAAGATGCACCCTACAAGGCGCCCGCTGCGCCACGATGTTTGAAATCCGCGCACGATTGCCGACTGCCCCACACCCCTCGTGATTGGCTCCCGCGCCTATCTCCGCTAGCGTCCGCCCAACAGGAGTGAGGACCACCTCAACCGCATACCGGGAGACGACAATGATTTCACTCACCGCATCCGCACTGATCTCGATCAGCATGATGCAGCAGGGCGCGCTCGTTCACCCCGAGACGCCATCGGCCAAGCCGCCCGTTGTCGAGAAATCGGTGGCCATCCCCACCGCCCCGCCCAAGCCCGCCTCCCCCATCGTCGCCAACGATCCGCGCACCGGTAAACCCGTCGCGAAAAAAGGCCTCGATGAAACCGACTACGCCTACACCATGCCCGAAGGCGTCACGACGAAGGAGATCGTCTATTACTCAGACGGCGTCGCCTGCTACGGCAAGATCTTCTACCCGAAAGGCTTCGACGCCACGAAGAAGACCAGCGCCGTCGTCCTCGGCCAGGGCTGGGCCGGCTCTCACGTCTCGATCGAGAAATACGCCGCCGCCTTTGCCAAGCACGGCCTCGTCGCCATGGCGATCGACTATCGCGGCTGGGGCAACTCCGAAGGCAAGGCGCGCGTCATCTCGCCGGTCAATCTCGGCGGCGGCATGGAGAAGGACGAGAGCCGCCACGCCATCGTCAAGAACGCCACCGTCTGGATCAAGCGCACCGAACTCAACGCGCGCGAACAGCAGGAGGATTATCGCAACGCCATCTCCTTCATCCAGGGCGAGCCCGGCGTTGATCCCGACAAGATCGGCGTGTGGGGCTCAAGCTATGCCGGCGGCAACTCGCTCGCCGTCGCGGGGCAGGACGCGCGCGTCAAAGCCATCGCCATCCAGATCCCCGGCATCGGCGGCGACCCCACCGGCCTCAAGCCGCAAACCTATTCCGGCCCCATCCTGCAGGACGCCATCCAGCGCGCCCGCACCGGCCAGGGCGCCGAGATGTGGACCGGCTATTCCCGCTCTCTGCTGATCGATTCCCAGATGATCGAAGCCAACCGCGAAAACAACACGCTGCAATGGGCCAAGAACATCGGCGAGCGCCCCTTCATGGTCGTCGTCGCGCAGTATGACGAGCTCATCAACAACGATCAGGCCGGCAAAGCCGCGCTCGAATACGCAAAGGGTCCGAAGGAATACATCGTAGTGCCGGACATCACGCACTTCGAGATGTACTCAGGCAAGCCGTTCGAAATCTCGTCCGAAGCAGCAGCACGCTGGTTCAAGACGTATCTGAAATAGCGATCAGACCAGCCGCTCTGGCAGGCCAAACTGCCAGAGCGGCTGTAATCGTCCGATCCACACCCACATATCGCGCGTACAACACCGGCAAGCGGAGACGACACATGCTGACACGCCGCAACGTCCTGCGCACCGGAACCATCCTCGCCGGCGGCCTGCTCGCCGTCAGCTGCACGGGCGGAGCCGCTTTTGCAGACAATGAAATCTTCGAAGTCTCACACACCGATCAGGAATGGCGCGCGATCCTCTCGCCCGAAGCCTACCAGGTGATGCGCCACGAAGACACCGAGCCACCCGGCTCAAGCGACCTCGATCCCGAGGAGCGCAAAGGCACGTATCTCTGCGCCGGTTGCGACCTGCCGCTGTTCTCGTCGGATACCAAATTCCACTCCGGCACGGGCTGGCCCAGCTTCTGGCAGCCGCTCGACAATGCCGTGGGCGAGAAAACGGACAACGCCTTTGGAATGCTCCGCACCGAGGTCCACTGCCGCCGCTGCGGCGGCCATCTCGGCCACGTCTTCGACGACGGCCCCCGCCCCACCGGCCTGCGCTACTGCATGAACGGCGTATCGCTGAAATTCATCGCCGCCTGACCCTGATTACTGACGCTGACTACTGGCGCTGCGCAATCTCGAAGCGATGATCGAGATCGATGACGGCATCAGCCGCCGCCAGCACCGCCGCGATATCCTTGCGAAGCGCCACCAGCGCTTCATGCGTCGCAGCAGGTTTACGGAACCCCGGCGGCTCGAACAGGTCGGGCCCGGTGCGCGGCATCGCAATGTGCAGCACCCTGCCCGCACACAGCACCAGCGGCACGCCAAACCCCGGCAGCTGCGCCAGCTTCAGCAACCGCTCCATGAACGCCGGATTGAGCAGAGCCCGCGCCGCGATCTGGTCCGAGCCATAAACCTCGTAGACCTTCTCGAACACCACATCCTCAAGCTTCACCCGCTCGCGATGCTGGCTCTTCTGCCGGTCCATGAAATTACCGACCGCGCCTGCGTCTGAAATCACCGCGGTCGTCGCCCCCGTATCGCGCGGCAGATCCAGCGTCACCAACAACCCGCTGAACGTCGTCTCTTTGTCATCGCCCGATCCATGGGTCAGCTTCAGCTCGACAATGTTCAGCGGCAGGTTGCGATACGTCCCATGGATTTCGTCATCCGCCTCCAACGCATCGAAGTTGCGGAATATATTCTCTTCCTTCAGCGCGCCGAGATTGGGCAGCTTCGCATCGCGATAGTTCAGATCGCCAAACGTCGCCGCCAGCCGCGGCAGCACCTTGTCCTTGTACAGCCGCGTATACTTCGCCGAGAGCCCAGCCGACGCCCACGCATAACCAACTGCCCCCGCGACCCCGACAATCATCACCATGTCGAAGATATCCAGCGGTTCGTTATCCGGCTGCATCTGGATAAGGATCAGCACCGCGATGCCGCCGAGAACGCACAGCGGCACACGCCACATCGCGCGCTTGTTGATCGCCTCGACCGTCTCCAGCCGCGTCCGCTCCACCTCGGCGAGCACATCTTTCAGATCAGCCGCGATCGCCTCCCCGCCGACCGTGTCGGGAATCTTCGGCCCCTTCATCAGGCTCATCGCCAGCCACGCCGCTGCGCCCATGATCGCCAGCGCCAGCACGACCCCGCCAAACACCGAGCCGAGAATACCGCCCAGCGAACCGTCCCGCATGATCCCCGCAACCGCGATCCCCGCGCCGCCGACGAGCGCCAGCAATGCCGCCATCACCAGAATGGAGCGAGCCAACCTGGTGGATGCCAGCTTGGTGGATAATTGGGACGAGTCGGATGCGGCCATGGGCCAGATACAAACGACTGGCGGCGGACCAAGGCAATGGTCCGCCGCCTCGCTTTCGGGACGGAGTGGGCTGCGGGCTGCTTCCGTGCCGGGACCCGTTAAGGCCCTGAACCTCAGGGAGCGTCTGGCGGAGACGTGAGGCTCATCCACAACAGATACAGGAATATCGTCCTACGTAAACCGTCTTTGTTCTTTTTTTATTCGCTACATGTTCTAGATTGGCAGCATGGTTATTGGAAAACGCGATGCCGCCGCAGGAAAAATGGAAAACCCGCTCGAAAGACGCCGACTGGTCGGTGGAGCGGGACCAGGCCCGGGGGCGGGGGGCCCTCTCCAACGCCTCCGGCCGGTTCGAGAAGCAATACGCCGAACCCTTCGATGACGGGTGGGAGACAGACGAAAAGCCGGAAACGCTGAAAACCGAGATGATCGTTGAGCGTCCGAAGACGATCATCACCTACAACACCTCGCCCGACATCTCCTTCGACCGGACGATCAATCCCTACAAGGGCTGCGAGCACGGCTGCATCTATTGCTTCGCCCGCCCCAACCACGCCTACCGGGGCCTCTCCCCCGGCCTCGACTTCGAGACAAAGATCTTCGTCAAACCCAGCGCCGCATCGCTGCTGGAAAAGGAGCTGTCGAAGAAGACCTACAAGCCCGGCCGCATCATGCTGGCTGGCGACACCGACATTTACCAACCCATCGAGAAGGAGCTGCGCATCACGCGCTCCATCCTCGAAGTGCTGGCGCGCTACGAACACCCCGTCGCGATGATCACAAAGTCCGCGCTGATCCTGCGCGACCTCGACCTGATCGCGCCGATGGCGGCGAAAGGCCTCGTCTCCGTCGCGATCTCCTTCACCACGCTCGACAGAAAGCTCGCCCGCACGATGGAGCCGCGCTGCGCCGCCCCGCATCGCCGCGTCGAAACCATGCGCGAACTCGCCGCCAATGGCATCCCCGTCACCGCGATGACGGCGCCGCTGATCCCCGCCCTCAACGAGCCCGAACTCGAACAGCTTCTGGAAGCTTCAGCCGACGCAGGCGCCAAGCGCGCCGGCTACGTCCTGCTCCGACTGCCGCTCGAAATCGCCGGCCTCTTCACCGAATGGCTTGAGGCGAATTACCCCGACCGCGCCAAGCGCGTGATGTCGCTTCTGCGCTCGATGCATCAGGGCGAGGACTATCGCTCGGAGTGGAAAGTGCGCCAGCGCGGCGACGGTCCCTACGCGCAACTGATCGCAACCCGCTTCCGCAACGCCGCGCGCCGCCTCGGCCTCAACACCGACCGCTTCAATCTCCGCCACGATCTTTTCCGCCTACCCGCGCTGAAAGATCCCGGCAGCCAGATGTCGCTGTTCGATGAGGGGGAGTGATCAGCAGGCATGTCTGGATCAACGCACATCCGCAGCCCCTGCGCCTTGAAACGGACCAGATGCTGCGTCACCTACATGGCGAGGGGGAAAAATCGGTGACATCACCCATACGCATCGCGCTCACCATCGCCCTGCTCGCGCTGTGCAGCGCGCCTACCGCCCTCGCCCAGCCAGGCCACGCCCCCAACTGCGCCGATCCGTTCTTCCAGGCCGAGATCAACATGTGCGCCAAGGCAGAGCACGAGGCGGCCGAGAAGGAGATGGACGGCGTCCTCGCGCAAGTGATCGCGCAATACGCCGAACAGGATCGCGACTATGCCGACCTCGGCCCCGAATATGTCGGCGCAGAAAAGTTGTTCGCGGCCTCGCAAGCCTCCTGGGTCGTCAGCCGCAAGGATTTCTGCGGTGCACGGGGGCTCACCAACTACGGAGGATCGATGCGTCCCGCCGTTGTTTCCGCCTGTTTTGCGATGATGGCCCGCAGCCGCACCGAGGAATTGCGCTGGTTGCTCGAATAGCGCGCCCGCAGGCGCGATATGGTAAATGCAAAATTAACTACAGATTCAATGGGTTGTTTACCCGAGTCAGCGAATCTCAACGCTTCAGTCCATTTCGGGCGTTGCGTGAGACAGTTCCATGGCGATCAAAACGATCGACCCGCAGGTTCAGAAGACCGCCAAAGCAAAGGCCGCAGCGCATGCCAAGACGCTGGCGAAGCCTGCGCTCCCGCTCGACCAGATCCTTCAGGGCGACTGCATCGAATCAATGAACTCCCTGCCGGAAGGCTCGGTTGATCTCGTGTTCGCGGACCCGCCCTACAATCTCCAGCTCGGTGGAGATCTCACGCGCCCCGACAACAGCCATGTCGACGCCGTGAACAATGACTGGGACAAGTTCGATTCGTTCGCGGTCTACGACAAGTTCACCCGCGACTGGCTCAAGGCCGCGCGCCGCGTGCTGAAGCCGGATGGCGCAATCTGGGTCATCGGCTCGTATCACAACATCTTCCGCGTCGGCACGGCGATCCAGGATCTCGGCTTCTGGATTCTCAACGATGTCGTCTGGAACAAGTCGAACCCGATGCCCAACTTCAAGGGCACGCGCCTCGCCAACGCGCACGAGACCCTGATCTGGGCCTCGCGCAGCCAGGAACAGAAGCGCTACACCTTCAACTACGACGCCCTCAAAACCGGCAATGACGATGTGCAGGCCCGCTCCGATTGGTGGACCTTCCCGATCTGCTCGGGCAACGAGCGTATGCGCGGCGATGACGGCAAGAAATCGCATCCGACGCAGAAGCCCGAAGCCCTGCTCCACCGCATCATCGTCGGCACCACCAATCCGGGCGACGTGATCCTCGATCCATTCTTCGGCACGGGCACGACCGGCGCCGTCGCCAAGCTGCTCGACCGCCGCTTCATCGGCCTCGAGCGCGACAAGGATTACATCGACGTCGCCACGCGCCGCATCGCCAACGTGCGCAAGCTCGGCGCTGAAGACATCGAAGTCCAATCGTCGAAGAAGGCCGAGCCGCGCGTGCCCTTCGGCGCGCTGGTCGAGCACGGCCTCGTGCGTCCGGGCGATCGCCTGTTCTGCCCGCAGAACCGCCACGTCGCCCGCGTCCGCGCAGACGGCAGCCTGATGACCGGCGAATCCTCCGGCTCGATCCACCGCATGGGCGCCCACGTCCAGAACGCGCCATCGTGCAATGGCTGGACCTTCTGGCACTACAAGTCCGACCAGGGCCTCGCACCGATCGACCTCCTCCGCCGCAAATTCCGCACGCAGATGGGCCTGAGCTGAGATTACGCCCTCGTGGTTCGACGGTCGCGCACTACGTGCGGTGCTCACCATGAGGGCTAAACTTCTGCCGGCTGGATAGCCCTCATCCTGAGCAGCACGTGGAACACGTGCGTCCGTCGAAGGACGAGGGCGTGCTCGCTGAAGCGGATTTAATCCACTTCGTCCGTCCTACACCGCCTGAACCGAACGCATACTATGCGCCCCAAACGAGGCCGCTTATGCTGTTCAACAAATCACGCCTTCTTCCGCCGCGCCTCTCGCCCGCTTGCCCAGATGCAGCACGCGCAGCTCATCCATGAACCCGCCCCACATCTTCGGCCCGCCCTTCTCCAGCAGATCGGCGAAGCGCATATGATAATGCTGATCTGCAAACCGGCCTGAACAGGAAACGCCCAAAGGAGACGCCCCCATGTCGAAACTCCGCGTAAACTGCTTCTCGATCTCGCTCGACGGCTTCGGCGCCGGCCCGAACCAGAGCCTCGAAAACCCGCTCGGAGAAGGTGGACCTCAGCTGCACAACTGGTTCTACCCCACCGAGACATTCCAGAAGATGGTGCTGGGTCAGGAGCACGGCGCGAAGGGCATCGACAATGACTTCGCCGCGCGTGGCTTCGAGAATGTCGGCGCGTGGATCATGGGCCGCAACATGTTCGCCCATTCGCGCGGACCCTGGACTGATGACGGCTGGAAAGGCTGGTGGGACGATAACCCGCCCTACCATTGCGACGTTTACGTGCTAACGCACCACCCCCGCGCCCCGCTTGGCATGGAAGGCGGCACCACCTTCCACTTCGTCACGGACGGAATCGATGCTGCGCTAAAACGCGCGAAGGCATCAGCGAAGGACAAGGATGTCCGCATCGGCGGCGGCGCAGCGACGATCCGCGAATATTTAAAGGCCGGCCTCGTCGACGAGATGCACATCTCGCTCGCGCCCGTCCTGCTCGGCAAGGGCGAGCCGCTGTTCCACGGCATCGACCTCACCAAGGCTGGCCTCAAGACTGTCGAGCAGATCCCCGGCGAAAACACCGTCCACTACGTGCTGAAACGCTGAGCCTATTTCAGCCCCGCCTTCGCCTCGGCCAGCCCCTGATTGAGCCAGCCAAGCTCGTTGCGATTTGTCGAAGCCTTGATCAGCGCTTCAAACGCCGCCGCGCGGGCACGCAGCACATCCTTGTCGCCCGGCGCGCCCTCGATGCCGACAGACGTCATGTGCAACGCTTCAACCAGCTTGCCCTCGCCGATCAACGCCATCGCATCATCAGCGATCTTCTTCGGCCCACCGGCAAGCTTCACCAGCTCCGACGAAATGCTCTCACGGCCTTCAGGGAACATCTCCGCTGCATCGCCATTGAACCAGCCGACATAGTTTTCATATATCCCACGCACCGACCACGAGATCTTGCCATAGCCCTCGCCGACATCGAGCGCAGCCGGCAACTTGACCTCCGCCATCAGCGTATGAACGTCTTTCCCCTCGTTCATCCCCTTCACCACCGCATCGTGCACATAGACGATCGCATCGCGCATCTTCGTGAACTGGCGCTTGATTTCGTCTTTGCCGACGATCGCCGGGCCGTGGCTCGGAATGACGATCTCCGGCTCCAGCGCCAGCACCTTGTTGAGCGAGTTGATGTAGTCCATCGCCCAACGCGGACGCGTACCGCGCAGCGTGTACATGTTCGGGAACGACTCATAGAAATTGTCGCCCACGAACGCAGCCTTCAGGCTCGGAACCCAGACAGTCAGATGATCCGGCGTCTCGCCCGGCGTCGAAATCAGGTGGAGCTTCGTCCCGCCGACATCGAGATCCAGCGTATCGCGGAAGGTGATGTCCGGGACCAAACTGTTCAGCGTATTCGCCGCCGCAGCCAGCGCACGTCCGTCCGGCGACGGTCCGGCAACAGCGCCGCCCTGTCCGGAGAACTGGAACTGCGCCGCATTCCGCCGGGCATAGAACCCGCCCAGCAGGCGCTGATAGCCGAGGAACTCGCTGATGTTCTCCTGCGCCACCACCTTCGCGCCCGCCTGCTTCCACAGACCCACGCCGCCCGTGTGATCGCCATGGCCATGCGTAAGGATGACATACGCCGCCTTCGTCACCCCAGCTTGTTTCAACAGATCGAAGTGCGCACGCGAAGCCGGCGGCCGGGACGTATCCACAATCACCGCCCCCGCCGGCGTCTCCAGCACGATCGTGTTCGACGAAACATTGCGCCCCAACACATAGCTGAGCCCCGGCGCGACCTTGGTGATCGAAAGATTCTGCGTCGGGTCAGCGAAGTCCATGCTGGAGGGCAGCTGCGGCACAGCCGGGGTCTGGCCAATTGCGCTTGGCGCGGCCTGACAAGCGCAGAGTGCCAGAAGGCTTACAAATCCAGCAATTTTCCGCATTTCAGAACCTCAAAACATATTGATACTATATGGTATCGTTCTGACTTCTATCACGGCAAGCAATCCGCGCAACTATCAGCGCGCGACGATGAGGCGTTTCTTCGCCTGCTCGCGCTTCAGCTTGAAGCCGACACGCGCGATCGCTTCGATTGCCGGGATCAGTTCGCGGCCCAACGGCGTCAACGCATACTCGACGGATGGCGGCGACGTATCGACGACCGTGCGGCTGACGATGCCGGTCGCCTCAAGCTCCTTGAGACGTGTGGACAGCATCTTCGCGGAGATCGGCTTTGCGTCTTCACGCAGCTCCGAAAAGCGCCGCGAGCCACCCGAGAGATACCAGATGATGTTCGGCGTCCACGCGCCGCCGATCAGGTCCATGCACGCGCCAATCGGGCACATCTCGGCCTGCTGGCGAACCACGCTCTTGCGCACTTTCAACGACATGTCGTTCCCAATCCGCAGTTACCTGACGGTTACCCGTTTATCGCAGGTAACACAGCGCTACGTGGTTTCCAAATGTAACCACCTCGCCTAACTGGTTGTCACCCTGAGACGGAGGAAAACCATGAAACTCTACTACATGCCCGGCGCTTGCTCGCTCGCCACCCACATCCTGCTGCGTGAGGCGGGATCTCCGGTTGAGCTCGACAAGGTTGGCCGCGACAAGAAAACGGAATCCGGCGCCGACTTCCTCGCGCTGAACCCGAAAGGTTATGTCCCCGCCCTGCAACTGCCCGACGGCGACATCCTCACCGAGAACGTCGTGCTGCACGGCTACATCGCCGATACATTCCCGGCCGCGAAACTCGCGCCGGCACACGGCACGAAAGCGCGCCTGAAGCAGGACGAGCTGGCCGTCTACATCTCGACCGAGATCCACAAGAGCTACGGCCCGTTCTTCAATCCGGCCCTCACGCCGGAAGCGCGTCAGGCGCAGATCGACAAGCTCGTTTCGCGCTACGCGCTGATCGAGAAGCTGCTGGCTGACGGCCGCACCTACCTCACCGGCGAAACGTTCGCGACGGTCGACGCCTACCTGTTCACCGTCACCAACTGGTCGAACATGCTGAAGATCGATCTGTCGGCATTCCCGAACGTGATGGCTTTCCAGGGCCGCGTCGCCGCACGCCCGGCCGTACAAGCCGCGCTCGTTGCCGAAGGTCTGGTGAAAGCCGCCTAACCTCTACTCTTCACTACCGATCTACCCCTTCGCTGGATGAGTGCGTTTATGCGCCTCATTCAGCGTTGGATAGAATTGCATGAAGACCGTGTCGGTCTTGCCGGCATGCTCTTCATGGCAGGAATAGCAGGCCTGGCTGCGCGGGATCGGATTGCCCACGCTCGCCGTCGCGCCGAAATTGTAGAACGTCCACGTTCCCGGCCCACCCTTCTCGTCCTTCACATGCAGCGAGCGGCCAACCACATCGCCTTGCGTCTTGCCCCCCTTGGCCGGCGCGATCTCCTCGACGGGCCTGCGCACTTCCAGCTGCATGATGGCGCCGACCGGGAACTGCCCCGTCTGCACATAGGCGTCGTAGCTCTCGGGATCGAGCCGCACCGTATTCAGCGTCGTACCGCCATCGCCCTCATAGCTGAGCGCGTAGGTCGTCCCGACAGTCGGCCAGCGATCCATGTTCGCAGGGATCACGATCTTGCCGTCAGCGTCATAGCTTGGCCCCGCAAAGGCGGCAGCCGTTATCGACGCCATGGCGACCAAGCCCACGGCGATGGGAAGAAGGCGTTTCATGTTCAACGTCCCGTATCTGGGTCCCTCTTGTGGGGGAGCTCTGAAGTCCGACCGGGGCCAGTGAGCTACACGCCTACGAAAAGCACAAGATTCCGCGCCCCGCCTTTGCAGACGAAGACACGACATTTCGCGCCAAACGCCTCGCCATAACGCGAGCGTGACGGAAATTCAGGCTAGTTGGCGCGGCCTTCCTCGGATGCGTTGGCCGCTACAACCTTGCCTTCGCGCTCCTGCTTGCGGGCGCCGGCAAGGATGCCCTCCATCGCGTAGTTGCCTTCATGGCACGCGTATTCGTAGACGGGCTCGTTCGACCAGTTGAGCGCCATCTCGCCTTTCCACGGCTGGGTATATTGCGCGGGATCGTCGACGGTGAATTCGTAGGTGATCTGCTGGTTGCTCCAGCGCGTGAAGCGCTCAGTCAGCGTGCCATCCTTCGAGATGTAGCCGCGCTGTGCGGGCATCACGTTCTTCGTCTTTACGACCAGCGTGTCGCCTTCATACCAACCGACCGAGTCGCCTAGCCATTTCTTGATCGGGCCATCGCTCAGTTTTGCGTCAGCCGCGCTCTTCACGATCGGGATGATGCGCTGGTCATGCACCATCTCGACGACGATGATCACATGCTCGGGCGCCTGCACGATCTGATAGTGATTGTTGTAGAGCACGTTCGTCATCACCGGACCGCCGGTATTGCCGAAGCCGATGATGCAACGCTCGCCCATCGGCCGCGACTCGGGATTGTCGTACGAGCCGACGCCGCCACCTGCATTGCGATCGACAGCGCCCGGTCCCTGCACTGTTCCCGATTTTGCGGCGGCGCCTGTCGGCGCACTTACAGGCGCGGTGCGACCAGCCAGAGCCGCCGCGCTTTTGCGCGGAATGCGGCCATCGGCCGGCTCGATAATCCAGGACGAGCGCGGCTCGCCCTTCACTGTTGCGACCTTCGTACCCTGATCGACCCAGAACGCGTTATAGCCGCCGCCCGATAAAAGGTCGGAGCCATCAAGCAGCTTCGCGGTCTTGAGATCGGTGGGCTTTGCGTCCTCGCGCGTGCGATTGTTGTAGTAGTCCTCGCCTTCCATCTTCGCGACCTGCTCTGGCGTCATCACCAGGTTCGGATAGTCGGGCGACCGCTGCATGTCGGTGATCGAAGCATTGGACCAGGTGCCTTGCAGATCGGGCACGCCCCAGCCCGTCTTGGCCGGCGTGTAGCCCGGCGCCGATTGGGCATGCGCAACACCAGACACGGCAACTGCGGCGACAGCAGCCAATAGAACAGCCTTCAGGGTGGGCTTCATGGTCATCTCCTCCGGGTGGGTGGCGCGCGATGTCTTGCCGCAGCGCCTACCGTTCCCCGGTTCTGAAGGAGCACCCGCACCTGCGCAAGGCGTGCAGGCTAACGATCGGGGTCAAAATTACCGTCAGACGCGATGTGATGCGTCAATCGCGGGATGATCTTTGCTGCAACGCCGCAATGAGCTAGTGGAATCGTCTCGAAACGGGAGTGACGACGTATGGCAACCAATACAGCCGAAAGCATCGTGATTGCGGACCTCAGAGCGGTAATTCGCCAGGCAGCGTCTGATGCGGAAGCCTATTTCGTTGCATTGCGCAAATCCGTTGCCGCGACAGTCGCCCCGGGCGGGAAAGTCGACCGCAAGAAGATCGATGAAGAGCAACGCTCCACCCACGGCCTCGCCTGGGTGCTGACCTATGTCGAGACGCTCAAGGAAACCGCCAACTGGGCCGACCGCATTGCGGAAGAAGGCAAGTTCGGCGAGATCGAACAACTGCTCACCCAGATCCTGTTTGGTGAATACCTCTACCAGCTCGGTGGCGGCCTCATGATGACGCAGCTCGAAGTCGTCCGTCCGAGCGACATGACGAACGATCCGTCCGTTATCCAGAAGCTGGGCACGCCGGCGATCCTGACGCTGATTTCCAAGGGCAACACGGCTGCCGCCCGCATGGCCGCCGCGAAGCTGATCCGCGGCTTCCTCGAAAGCCAGAAGGCCACGGTGGAATACACCGGCCTTGAAGAGACGTTCGAACAGATCCGCGACCAGTTCCGCGAGTTCGGCAAGAAAGTCGTCGAGCCCTACGCCCACAGCTGGCACATGGAAGACGTGCTGATCCCCGACGCCGTCGTGAAGCAGATGGGCGAGATGGGCGTGTTCGGCCTCACCATCCCGGAAGAGTTCGGCGGCCTCGGCCTCGGCAAGACGGCGATGTGCGTCGTCTCCGAAGAACTCTCGCGCGCCTATATCGGCGTCGGCTCGCTCGGCACGCGGTCCGAGATCGCAGCCGAGCTGCTGCTCAATGGCGGCACGCGCGCCCAGCAGGAGAAATACCTCCCCGGCATCGCCTCGGGCGAAATCCTGCCGACCGCCGTCTTCACCGAACCGAACACCGGCTCGGACCTTGGCTCGCTGCGCACCCGCGCCGTGCGCGATGGCGACACCTGGAAGATCACCGGCAACAAGACCTGGATCACGCACGCTGCCCGCGCTGACCTGATGACGGTCCTCGCCCGCTCGATCCCGGACACCAACAACTTCTCCGGCCTCTCCATGTTCATCTGCGAGAAGCCGCGCGGCACGGACGAGAACCCCTTCCCCGCCAACGGCATGACCGGCGGCGAAATCGAAGTGCTCGGCTATCGCGGCATGAAGGAATACGAACTCGGCTTCGACGGCTTTGAAGTGCCCGCCGGCAACCTGCTCGGCGAAGTCGAAGGCATGGGCTTCAAGCACCTGATGGCCACCTTCGAAGGCGCCCGCATCCAGACCGCAGCCCGCGCCATCGGTGTCGCCCAGTGCGCGCTTGAACTCGGCCTCAAATACTCGCTCGAACGTACGCAGTTTGGTCGCCAGATCTTCGACTTCCCGCGCACCTCGGACAAGCTGGTGATGATGGCCGCCGAACTCGTCGGCGTACGCCAGCTCACCTACTTCTCGGCGCGCCAGAAGGATCAGGGCAAGCGTTGCGATCTCGAAGCAGGTCTCGCCAAGATGCTCGCCGCCCGTATCGCCTGGGCCGCAGCCGACAACGCGCTGCAGGTCCATGGCGGCAACGGCTTTGCGCTGGAATATCCGGTCAGCCGCGTCCTCTGCGACGCCCGCATCCTCAACATCTTCGAGGGCGCAGGCGAAGTGCAGGCCATGGTCATCGCCCGCCGCACCATCGACGAGTTCATCGGCGCCAAGAACTAGCGGCGCGAAGAATTAAGGTCGCGAAGACCTAACGCCCGGCCGCGGCGATCCTACTTCTCCAGCAGAAGAGGAGCGCCGCCATGGCCGAACCTATCCGCGTTGACCAACCCGTTTTCCTGCACGACGGCGACGTAGCCTTCGGCGCTGTGCGCGCCGTCACAGGCAAGGAGCTGAGAATTTACGTCGAGAATGCCGGCGAATTCACTGTGCCGGTGAGCGCCGTGCACGACGTGCATTTCGACAAGGTAATCCTCGACGGCGCCAAGCTGGACCAGAAGCTACACGCCGCGATCGGGCGCGCCCATGCGTCGGAAGACGATGAGGACCACAGCTCTGTGGACGACGAATAGCCTCAAAAAGGAGGCCGATCAGAGCCTTGTCAGCCGACCGGCGTAGCGTCCGGCGCGGCTTTCTTGTGCGCCACGGGCACGCCCGTGGTCGCCGTCGCCACAACATCCTTGCGTTCTGCCGCCGGCGCCGGAATGGCGTGCTTCTGCATCAGGCGCGTGAGGAACCAAGCGTAGAGCCCGCTCGCCGGCATGATCAGCGCGATCTTGAACAAGATCCAGACGTTCACACCGTCCATCTCCATGCCAAACAGGTGGTAGATGTGACCCGGCTTGTAGATCTGGCGCACCACTTCGTTCAGCACGGCGGTGACGACGAAGAACCAGGCAAAGCTCCAGGTGAACTGGTCCCAGCCCTTCTGCGTGTAGTGGAACGTCTTCTCGAGAATGTACTTGAAGAAGTTCTTCTTGAAGATCAGGCCCGCGAACAGGAACACCGCGAAGCCGGCATTGAAGATCGTCACCTTGATCTGCACCCACATCGGGTCGTGCGTCACGAGCGTGAGAATTCCGAAGATCACGGTGATGGTGGATGCAATCAGCGGAAACACCGGCAGGCGCTTCAACACAACCTGCATGGCGATGACCGCGATCACAGTCGTAATGATCAGCGCCCAGGTGCCGTCTTCCACATTGCCGGTGATGGCATTGACCACGAAGAGCGCAACCAGCGGTCCGAACTCGGACGCGATGTTGACAGTCTGCTCAGCATTGAACGGATAAATCCGTTTGACCCAACTCATCAGCCGAAGATTCCTGTCCCGCGTCCCTCAGGGCATCTGAGCGACGCCTCTTGCTGTTTCAAGTCCTATATAGCGGCCAACGCAGCGTAAATACCGGCCAATCAATTGCTTGCGAGTGAGCTTCCGGCGCCGATACGGGGGAAAACCCGGCCTACTCGTTTGGCACGGTATGCGGTTACAAAGGGCAAAAATGGGGAGCGATCGTGAAACATCTTGCCTTGATTGCCTTTGGTTTTGTTCTGACCGGATGCGCGACCGTCGAATCTGCCGCATCCCGGCAAACGCCTTTACAGGGCTGGGCAGGCGCCTGGGGCGCATCGCCGACCGTTCCACCAAGCGGGGCAAAGTCATTCGAAAACCAGACCGTCCGGCAGGTAATCCGCATTTCGTCAGGCGGGGATGCTGTCCGCGTGCGCTTCACCAACGAATATGGCGAGAAGCCGTTGGAAATCGGCGGCGCCACGATCGCCATCGCTGGAGCGGATGGAAAACCCACGGGCGCCATTCGACCGATCACATTCGCAGGTAACACCGCGATCACAATTCCGCCGGGTGCGCCTTTGCTCAGCGATCCGGTCACGCTCGACGCCAAATCGCTCGATCAGCTGTCGATCAGCATCTTCCTGCCCACAGCCACCGGACCGTGTACGTGCCATTTCGCCGGAACTGCGACTGCGTTCGTCTCTCAGCCGGGCAACTTTACACAGGCGGCTTTCGAGCCCGCCTCGACCTTCACCAACCGCGCCTTCATTTCAGGCGTGGAAGTCAGCCGCAAAGACCCGCGCACCATCGTGACCTTCGGCGATTCGATCACTGACGGCACAGCCTCCACCATAAATGGCAACAAGCGCTGGCCGGATGTGCTGGCCGAACGCCTCAACGCCGCCGGCAATCCGCGCCCGATCTCGAACCAGGCCATCGCAGGCAACCGCGTGCTGTCCTGGCAGTCACCCATCTTCGGCGAGCCCGCCCTCACCCGCTTCGACCGCGACGTGCTGTCGGTCCCGAACGCAAGCTGGCTGGTGATTCTGGAAGGCATCAACGACATCGGCTTGGGCGCAGCCACGCCGCCATCAGCCGCGCAACTGATTGCCGGCTACCGCCAGATGATCGATCGCGCGGAAGCGAAGGGTATTGCGGTCTATGTCGCAACACTGCTGCCGTACGAAGGTGCGCGCTATTACCAGGAAGCCGGTGAAGCGGTACGCCAACAAGTGAATGCGTGGATACGATCCAACACGGAAACGGCCGGCTTCATCGACTTCGACGCCGCGATGCACGACCCGGCCAATCCGAAGAAGATGAAAGCGGAGCTGCAATCCGGCGACTGGCTGCACCCCAACGACGCCGGCTACAAGGTGATGGGTGACGCCATCGATCTGGCGCTGTTCAAGTAGAAGGCATCAAGCCTTCAGCTTGATCCGCCCGAGATAATCGCGCTTGCCAAGCGGCACGCCCTTCGAACGCAGGATGTCGTAGGCCGTCGTCGCGTGGAAATGGAAGTTGGCCAGCGAGAAGGTGAGCAGGAAACCTTCGGCGGTGAACGGCATCTGACGGTCGCCGAGATTGAAGATCACGTCCTTGCCTTCCAGCGCGTTGATCTCGTCCGGCGCATAGGCCTTCAGCTTCGCCAGCGCATCGGCAACCTCGCCCAGCAGCGCCGTATAGTCAGACGTCGGCGTGCCATAGGGCGGCTTGAACACCCCGCCCTTCACGCCTTCGATCGCGCCGACTGAATGGCCGATCGCCGCCTGCACCTGATAGCGGAACGGCAACATGTCAGCGAACAGGCGCGTTTCCAGCACTTCGCCGGTGGCGATGTTGTTGTCTTCGCAATGGGCCTGGCCCCGCTTGAGGAAGCCCTCCATCGCGCCGAGCGTCTGGATGAAGAGCGCCACCGTGGCGTCGTAAAGCGTAATGGCCATGAATCGATCCCCGATGTCGGCGCGAAGCTAAAGACCCGGTTGCGTAAAGCAACCGGGTCTCGGAAGGGTTGGCACATCGGGGAACGCGCTATTGCCCGCCCTTCATCGTTCTGGATTTCGACTTCGCCCTGGCTGAATGTGCAGCCGCTTCGGCAAGCCGTTCCTTCTCGCGGGCGCCGGCGAGGATGCCGTGCATGCCGTAATTGCCTTCGTGGCAGGCGTATTCGTAGAGGCCGCTTGACGGATAGAAGCTCAGCTCGGCCTTCCATGGCTGCGTGTAGTTTTCCGGATCGGCGACCGTGAACTCGTAGAAGATGTCCTTCTCGCTCGTGCGCGTGAGCCGTTCGGTGACAACACCCTTGGACGACAGCGGGAAAGCCTGATTGTCCGCCTGCAGCGGACGCACATTCACCGTCTCCATCACGAACGTATCGCCATCCCACCAGCCGACCGTGTCGCCCAGCCACGGCGTGATCGTCACCGGCTTGTGGCTGGCGCGTGCTGTCGCGGCGTCGGCGAAGATCGGCACGACGCGGGCATCGTGCGCCATCTCGACCAGGATCATCATGTGATGCGGCGTCTGCACCATCTGATAGTTGTTGTTATAGAGCACGCTCATCATGCCGGGCCCGCCGGTCTGACCGAAGCCGATCAGGCAGCGCTCCGACAGCGTCGTCTCTTCGGGGCCGTGATAGGCTGCATTGCCCGTCTCATAGCGCTCGCGGTTGAGCACGCGGCGCTTGGCCTGCCCAGCCGGATCGGCAAAGGGGATCTGCCCGCTCGCAGGCTCGACGATGTTCGAGGTGCGCCATTCGCCCTTCACGATGGCGAGGCGGTGGCCCGGGTCCATCCAGAACGAGTCGTAGGCCTGCACGCCGAAATCCTTGCCGCCCTTCGGCGGCGCGCCCTTGGTCGGGTCGGAATAGGTTGCGCCCTTGAAGCCTTCTTCGGTGACGCCCGCCATGGTGGAAGCATCCGCCATCTTGCGCGCTTCGGCCTCGTCGACGACCAGCCCTTTCACGTTCGGCGCACGCGCCAATGGCGTCAGCGACGCGTTGGTCCAGAAGCCAGAGAAGTCCGGCTTGCCGTCTGCCACCTTCGGGACCTGCGCCAAGGCTGGCGCAACGAGGATCGCGAATGCGAGTGCGGTGATGGCTGGCGCGAGCGTGCGCATGGTGTCTCCTCCTGTGGGCGGAGCGCCATCGGTGTGGCGCACTCATCTCATCGGTAAGTCTGGCCCCTCTCGCGCGCGCCACCTAGCCGCTCACCCAAATGTGCGAAGGACTGGCCTCCACTCACGCAAAAGGGCGCGCCTCCGTGTGAAAGCGCGCCCCTTCAGCCTTGTAACGGATATTCCGGCGTTATTCGCCGCCTTTGACCGCCTTTGTCTTGGTCGGCTTGGCCTTCACAGCAACCGCTGCGGCCTGGCGTTCCTTCTCGCGGGCGCCGGCGAGGATGCCGTGCATGCCGTAATTGCCTTCGTGGCAGGCGTACTCATAGAGCTGCGTCGTCGGATAGAAGCTCAACTCCGCCTTCCAATCCTGCGTGTAGGTGTCCGGATCGTGGACGGTGAACTGGTAGTTGATCTCTTTCTCGCCCAGACGCGTCAGGCGCTCGATCACCACGCCTTTTTCAGAGAGCGGGAATGACTGGTTTTCGGCCTGCAGTGGATTGAGGTTGATCGTCTCCATCACAAACGTGTCACCTTCCCACCAGCCGACAGTATCGCCCAGCCACGGCTTGATCGCATCCGGGCGGTGACCTTTGCGCGCTTCATCCGCGCTCGCGAAGATCGGGATCGCGCGCACATCGTGCGCCATCTCGACAAGGATCATCATGTGGTGCGGCGTCTGCACGAACTGGTAGTTGTTGTTGTAGAGCACGCTCAGCATGCCCGGACCGCCCGTCTGGCCGAAGCCAATCAGACAACGCTCGGAGATCGCGGTTTCTTCCGGGCCCTCATACGGCGCATTGCCCGTCATGTAGCGCTGGAAGCCGACCATCGCCTTCTTCGCCTGCCCCGCCGGGTCCTTGAACGGCAACTGGCCGCTCGGCGGATCGATGATGTTGGAGGTGCGGAATTCGCCCTTCACATGCGCAAGCTGCGTGCCCGGCGTGACCCAGAACGAGTCGTAGCCCTTCAGGCCAAAGTCATCGCCACCCTTTTCAGGAGCGCCCTTGGTCGGGTCCGAATAGCGCGCATTGCGGTTGAATTCCGGATCGTCAGCCGGGACGCCAGCGATCGCTGTCTTGTCCGCGATCTTCTGCGCTTCTTCCTGCGTGACCACGAGGGTCTTGACGCCCTGCGCACGCGACAGCGGCGTCAGCGATGCGTTGCTCCAGATGCCGGTGAGATCCGGCTTGCCATCCGGCGCGCGTGGAACCTGGGCCATCGCGGGAGCGGCCATCAGGGCGACAGCAATTGCAGTAAGAGCGGGCTTGAGCATCCGCATGATAGTCCTCCTGTGGGATGACGCGTCTTTTGGGCTGCGCGTTCGATTTGACGTGAGAGTAACGCCAACCGGCTTCGACCGGAACCTCTTACTCTGCGTAAAGCAAACGTGTTTGTATAAACCACACGAAAGAATTGAACGCCTAGTCCGCCGTTGAACGCGGTGTATGTTCCGCCGCATTGGCGCAGCGGCGCCTGAGGAGGACGAACATGACCCGCAACATTCTGAAGATTACAGGCGCATCGCTTGTAGCACTCGCATTCGCGACCGCCTGCGGCGGCGAAGCGCCCGCGCCGGCCGAACCCGCGCCCGCTCCGGTAGCCGAAGCACCGCCTGTCCCGGCTGGCCCCGACTACGCCTCGTTCGTCGCCTCGACCGGCCGCACCGCGGAAGACACCGCGAAAGACGCCAACCGCAAGCCTGCCGAAGTCCTCGCCTTCACGAAGATCATGCCCGGCCAGACTGTGTTCGAGATGGAAGCCGGCGCTGGCTATTACACCGAGCTGTTCTCGCTGGCCGCAGGCTCGACCGGCAAGGTCATCATGCAGGCGCCGAAGGAATTCGAAGGCTTCTACAAGGACGCCCTTGCTGCCCGCACGAAAGACAACCGCCTCGCCAACGTGACGGTGTCGTGGTCACCGTTCGACAAGCTCGACGCGACTGATGGTTCGGTCGACGTCGTGACGTGGTTCCAGGGCCCGCACGAGCTCTACTGCGCCAAGGCCTGCGGCAATGCCGTGATGGGCGACCCGGCGAAGGCCTTCGCAGAAGTCGCGCGCATCCTGAAGCCGGGCGGCACGTTCATCATCATGGACCACATTGCCCCTGTTGGCGCGCCGACGACTTCGGGCAATGACGTGCACCGCATCGACACGATGGCTGTTAAGGCGATGGCCACCACGGCTGGCTTCGCGCTGGACGAGGAAAGCGCCCTGCTCGCCAACCCGGCGGACGATCACACCAAGGGCGTGTTCGACCCGTCGATCCAGGGCAAGACCGACCAGTTCCTGCTGCGCTACAAGAAGCCGTAGGCTTGCGCTGATCGGGTCTGTACCGACTTGACTGCAATCGAGCGCGGACCGCACATGCGGTCCGCGCTTCTTTGTTTCGGGGCCAGTTTGTTTCGGGGCCAGTTTGTTTCGGGGCCAGATTTTTCGGGGCCAGATTTTTCGGGGAGAGAGACTCACAATGAAACTCGCATTCGCCGCCAGCGCTTTTGCGCTTCTCGCCATGGGCTGCAGCACGATGGGCGGCCCGGCGCCGCTTAGCCCAGCGGACTACGCCACGATCCTCGCCGCGCCCGATCGCCTCGTGAAGCACGAAGGTCTGCAGGGCGCCGATCAGGCTGATGACGCCGCGCGCAAGCCGGCCGAAGTCCTCGCCTTCATGAACATCCGCCCCGGCGAGACCATCCTCGAACTCGAAGGCGGCCGCGGCTGGTATTCGCGCATTCTCTCCGAAGCCATCGGACCGTCAGGCAAGCTCTATGCGCAATATCCGCCCGAGTTCGCTTATGGCGACGCCGCCTACAAGGGCCGGCAGGATGCTGGCCAGCTCAAGAACACCACGATCGTGAAGTCGCACTTCGACGACTACTCCGCGATCCCCGATGCTTCGGTCGATAAGGTGATCTGGATTCTCGGACCGCACGAGATCTACTTCACGCCCGCCAACTCCACCGGACTGGGTGACGAAGCCAAGACCTATGCCGAGATCAAGCGCGTGCTGAAGCCGGGCGGTGAATTCATCGCCATGGATCACGCTGCTCCCGCCGGTGAAGACAAGAAAGCCTCGGCGCAGACCAACCACCGCGTTGATCCGGCTGTCGTGCTCGCCGCCGCCAAGGCTGCGGGCTTCACCTATGTCGACAAGAGCGATGTGCTGGCCAACCCGTCGGACGACCGCACCAAGCGCGCCTTCGACCCGACCGTCCGCCGCCACACCGACCAGTTCCTCTTCCGCTTCAAGAAGGGCTGATCTCGTCTTTTCGGGCGACGCAGATTAGAATCGCCACATGATCGGGACGCTTTTCCTGAGAACACTCGCGATAGCGGCCGCAGTTTCTGCGGTCGCTACTGCTTGTTCCCCAGCCGAACAGGGCGTCTCCCAGGCCCAGACGGGCGACGCCGTCGTTGTCCTGTCCGAGGAAGCCTGCGAGCAGACCTGCCCGGTCTATGACATGACGCTGCACCCGGACGGGGCCTATGCTCTCAACGGGGTGAAATTCGTCAGATCCATCGGCGTCAGCGAAGGAAATCTCGGGGCCGACGCCTTCAAGGCTGCCGAAACGGCCCTGACCGAGGCCAACTTCTGGACCCTGCCCGCCAACCAGACCAGCGCCGTCTCGGAAAACTGCCATGCCGGCGCGCCGACCGTGAACGTCACCTGGCGGAACGACGCCGGAAAACAGAAGACCATCGCCTACACCGCCGGCTGCGGCGGGCCGGAAATGCGCAAGATCGTGGTCGCCCTGCGGGAAGCCATGTCGTTCCACGCGCTGGTCTGGACCGATGAGCGGTTCGCACCGGATGGGACCCGGTAGGGAGGTGCGACGCCCTTACCCGATGGCGTAAGCGCCGTTTCGGGCGTACGACACCGCCATGGCACTCTGGCTGACATATGGCGTCTACGCTGCAATCGCTGCGGTTTTCGTGGTTCTGGCCTTCGGCATCGTGAACCTGCTCCGCACCGACCCGCAATCGGCCTCCCGGTCGAACAAGCTGATGCGCCTGCGCGTCCTTATCCAGTTCATCGCAGTGATCCTGCTGGTGATCCTCGGCTGGGTGTCTGGCGCCTTCAACTAACTGTTGCTGCCGCGCCACGCGAACAACATCCCGCACATTCCGGCAGGGAACGGCCCACTTTGTTGCGCCGTTCATCGTCGGTTGGGGTCGGATCGGTTCAATTTCATCGATCGGATTTTCCAAGCCTGAAGCTGTGCATGTGAACATGGCTCTGGCTGGTGATGGATGGAGTTGGCTGTGTTCGGACGTGGAACTGTCGAGCTGAACCCCCGCAAGTTCTGGAGCTGGTTTGCGTCGGAACGCCACGGCATCGCCAACGCCCTTGAAGCCCTGCAGCGCGGCGAAGCCGATGCGGACTGGGCGATAAACACCATCAACGAACGTATCCGCCGCTTTGACGCCACCCTGGAAGCCGACGTGGTGCTCAGGCTCGACGGCGCCTGCCAGATGACAATCCTGGGCGAGCCGAACTCGGTCGGCCTGTTGCTGGACGCCGCCCCGCGCCTGTCCGGCTGGGTTTTCACGCACCGTTCGGCCCTTGTCGACGCGCGCCGCGTACCCTTCCGTACGGCCCCGCGCCCCTCAATGGACCTGCTCGGCGACTCGATTTCCGGCCTGCACGAAGCCTACGCCTAGGCTTAGGGCCTTTAAGCCATTGACGTAACGACGCTGCGGGCGCGAAAACGCTGCCCATGGTTGTTCTGAACAAGATCTACACCCGCACTGGCGACAAGGGCACGACGGGCCTCGCAACTGGCGAGCGCGTCGAGAAGTGGAACCTGCGCGTCGAAGCCTATGGCGCGGCAGACGAGACCAACTCGTCCATCGGCGTCGCCCGCCTCCATTCCGCCGGCGACCCCGATCTCGACGCCATGCTCGGCCGTATCCAGAACGATCTGTTTGATCTGGGCGCAGATCTCGCCACGCCCCAGCGCGACAAGGATCTCGGCTGGGAGCCGCTGCGCATCGTCGAGGCCCAGGTCACCCGCCTTGAAACCGAGATCGATCTGGTCAACGGACCTATCCCGCCGCTCAACAGCTTCATCCTGCCCGGCGGCTCCGCCCTCGCCGCGCACCTGCACGTAGCACGCACCGTCTGCCGCCGCGCCGAGCGCTTGATCGCCCAGCTCGCCGCCACCGAAGGCGAGGTCGTCTCGGAGTTCGCCCTCGCCTACGCCAACAGGCTATCGGATTTCCTGTTCGTCGCGGCCCGCCGTGCGAACGAGAACGGCGCCAGCGACATTCTCTGGGTTCCCGGCGCGAACCGCTAGCTGATGCCAGGCGGACCTGTCTCTGGCGTTCTTCTCTTCATGAAGGGCCCCTTCAGCCAGTTCCACCCGTCGCACTTCACGCTGGGCGGCCACACCTACGTCTGCGCCGAGCAATACATGCACGAGCAGAAAGCCCGTCTGTTCGGGGACGTTACGATGGCGGAACGCATCCTCAAGTCAGACAGCCCGCACGAACACAAGCTGATGGGCGGTCGCGTAGCCGGCTTCGACCAGCAGACATGGGACGCCAGCAAGATCCGCATCGTCACGAATGGAACCCGCGCCAAGTTCGGCCAGAACGCCGGCCTCCGCCGCCGCCTGATCGACACCGGCGACGCCATTCTCGCGGAAGCCAACCCCAAGGATTACATCTGGGGCATCGGCCTCTCCGAGGACGATCCCGCAGCCCTCGATCCGGGCAAATGGCAGGGTGAAAACCTCCTCGGCCAGATCCTCATGGCCGTGCGCAGTGAACTCGCCGCGACCAGCAGTGTCTGACAAAATCCCGCCTAGTTCGGAATTAACCTGTTCACCTGAAAGCTTTCATCAAAGCTTCGATTGAGGGGCGCCGCAAACTCCTCAATAGTCAGACGTCCTCCGGGGATATCAGGTTGAAACTCGCTGCACTTTTTCTTGTCGCTGCTTTCACGCTGGCCACGCCGCTGGCCGCACACGCGCAGCTGAAAAAGGAATACCAGCCCCTCCAGGAATTCGGCGATGAGCTCGACCATGTCGCCACCGCGCCTGACTTTGTCGGCCTCGCCGTCGCCGTCGTGAAGAACGGCCGCATCGCCATGGTGAAAACCTATGGCGTGCGTGAAGCGGGCGGCACGGAGAAAGTCACGCCCGACACGGTCTTCCGCATTGCCTCGCTGTCCAAGGGCTTCGCCGGCACGCTTGCCGTGCTCGAACAGAGCGAAGGCAAGCTGAACCTGCAGACCCGCGTTTCCACCATCATTCCCGAGTTCAAGCTGAAGCGCCCGGAAGATGCGGCCCGCGTCACGCTGGAAGATGTGCTGTCGCACCGCGTCGGCCTTCCGCCTTACGCCTATGACAACCTGCTCGAAGCCGGCAGCACGCCCTCCGCCATCCTTACCGAATACGGCAAGGTCAAACAGACCTGCGCCCCCGGCGAATGCTTCACCTACCAGAACGTCGCCTTCAACATGATCGCCACCGCGATCGAGAAAGCCACCGGCCACACCTACGCCGCCGAAGTGCAATCGCGCATCTTCACTCCGCTCGGCATGAAGACCGCATCGATCGGCCTCACCCAACTGAAATCCACCGGCAACTGGGCCCGCCCGCACAAGCGCGTCGGCGCGCAGAACTGGGTCCCCACGCCCGTCACCGACTGGTATTATCGCGTGCCCGCCGCCGGCGGCATCAACGCCTCGATCACCGACCTGTCGAAATGGCTGGTGGCGCAGATGGGCCTGCGCACTGACGTGCTCCCCGCCGCCGTGCTCGACGAAGCCCACCGCAAGCGCATCGCCACGCCACCGGAAACCGCCCGCCAGCGCACGCTCAGAACCCCGGTTACCGAAACGTCCTATGGCCTCGGATGGCGCAACTACACCTATGCCGGCCATCAGGTGATCACCCACTCGGGTAGCGTCGAAGGTTATATCGCACAGATCGCCTGGGTGCCCGGCAACAACTCCGGCATCGTGATGCTCTCCAACACCCGCGGCGCCCGTTCGACCCGCATCGTGCCCGCCTGGCTGGACTATGAACTCGGCCTTCCGAAAACCGACTGGTTCAAGATGGACGAGCTGACCACCGCTGAGAACGCGCCCGCCAACGCCAGCGGCGAATAGCGGCTAACACCAACTTCATTTCGCAAACGCTTGCCGTCATCCCCGGCCCCGTCCATCGTGCGCGCTCACGCGGAGGGACCCCCATGCATCACATGGCAATGCGCAATATCGGCTTCATCAGCGGCATCGCGCTCGTAGCGCTCGGCGCCTGCCAGCCTGAAACCAAGCCGGAAGTTGCGGCGCCGGTCGCGCATGCGCTCTACGATGCGAAAGCCTTCTTCGATACGACCGCCGTGTCGGTCGCGTCCCCTACGCCCTTCGCCTTCTCACCCGATGGCACGAAGCTGCTTGTCTCCACCGACAAGTCAGGCGTCTTCAATGCGGCCGCCCTGCCCGTGGCCGGCGGCGACCTTGCCCCGCTCACCACCTCCACCACCAACGCCGTCTTCTCGATCAGCTACTTCCCCACCGACGACCGCGTGCTCGTCTCATCCGATGGCGGCGGCGACGAGCTGACCCACATCTACGTCCAGAACACAGACGGCACGCAGAAAGACCTCACGCCCGGAACCAAACACGCCAGCGAATTCATCGGCTGGGCCGGCGACGGCAAGACCTTCTGGATCGCCACCAACGAGCGCGACCCGCAGATGTTCGATCTCTATTCCTACGATGCGACGACGTTCGCCCGTAAGCTCGTCTTCCAGAACTCCGGCTTCTTCCCGTCCGCCGTCTCGCCCGATGGCAAATGGCTGGCGCTCTCCAAGCAGAACACCAGCGCGGACTCGGATGTCTATCTCGCAGACCTCACCAAGCCGGCCACGCAGAAGCCCGTGCTCATCACGCCCGGCGATGCTGTCGTAGCCTACGGGGTCTATGAATTCACGCCCGACTCCAAATCGCTGATCTACGCCACCGACGAGCATGGCGAGTTCACGCAAGCCTGGACGTACGAGCTTGCCAGCGGCGCCAAGGCTGAATTGCTGAAAGCCGACTGGGACGTGCTGTTCGTCACCTACTCGCCGTCCGGCAAATATCGCGTCGATGCCATCAACGCTGACGCCTCCACGAAAATCACCATCCACGACCAGGCCGCCAACAAGCCTGTCGCCATCACCGGCGCACCCGATGGCGATATCGGCTCGGTCCGCTTCAACAAGGATGAGTCAAAGATCGCCTTCACCGTCGCGTCGGATACCTCGCCGGCAGATGTTTTCGTGGCCGATCTCGCCACCGGCGCCGCCACGCGCCTGACCAAGAACCTCAACCCCGCAATCGACGAGAAGATGCTCGTTGAGACGGAAGTCGTCCGCTACAAGAGCTTTGACGGCCTCGACATCCCGGCCATCCTGTTCAAGCCCAAGGGCGCGAGCGCGGACAAACCCGTCCCCGCCGTCGTCGATGTGCATGGCGGACCGGGCGGTCAGAACCGCAAGGGCTACACGGCGATGTACCAGCACCTCGCCAACCACGGCTACGCCGTGCTGCGCGTGAACAACCGCGGCTCGTCGGGCTACGGCAAGACCTTCTTCCACATGGACGACAAGAAGCATGGCGAAGTCGATCTCGACGACGTCGTCTACGGCAAGAAGTATCTGCAATCGCTCGACTGGGTGCAGAAGGACAAGATCGCCATCATGGGCGGTTCCTATGGCGGCTACATGGTCGCCGCGGCTCTCGCCTTCCGCCCGGAAGAGTTCACCGCCGGCATCGATATCTTCGGCGTCACCAACTGGACGCGCACGCTGCAGGAAATCCCGGCCTGGTGGGGCGCCCAGAAACAGGCGCTCTATGACGAGATGGGCGATCCCGCGACAGACGCCGAACGCCACAAGCGCATCTCGCCCCTGTTCCACGCCGCCAACATCACCAAGCCGCTGCTGGTTATCCAGGGCAAGAACGATCCGCGCGTGCTTCAGGTCGAAAGCGACGAGTTGGTCGCAGCCGTGAAGAAGAACAACGTCCCCGTCGAATACGTCATCTTCCCCGACGAGGGCCACGGCTTCCTCCGCAAGGAAAACCGCATCACCGCGTCGAATGCCTACGTGACCTTCCTCGACCAGTACCTGAAAGGCGTCACGCCGCCTGCAGGCGCATATGCGTCACCGGCAGCGGCGCCAACGCCTGCAGCACCAGCTGCACCGGCGCAGTAAATACCGCGTCATTCCCGCGAAAGCGGGAACCCAGGAGCCGCAAGCATCACGCTAGCAGCCCCTGGGTTCCCGCTCTCCGCTACGCTGCGGCGGGAATGACGATGTTGAGATCGTAGGGTGCATTGAAGCGAAGCGTAAATGCACCGCCAGCGTCGATGGGTTCACGGTGCATCTTCGATGCACCCTACGCATCCCCTAAACCGGAATACTCCCACCACCCTGAACCTTCTGCCGCGCCAGCGCGCTGTCCATCGGCGACAGCCCCAGCCGGTCCACGATCTGGCGCATGAGCGAATCTTCCTGCGGATCGCGCACGCCGTCCGACAGGATCACGCTCCACAGCTCCTCGATGATCGCAACCCGATCATCGTGCGGGATCGCGAGCCTGATGGCCTTGGTGAACTGGTAGATGTCGATGGCTTCGCCCTCGGCCTCTTCGCCCTGCTGACGCAGACCACGCGCCAGTTCCGGGCTCAGACCGAAGCGTCTGCCCAGCACGCGATCGATGATCGCCGCCTCCTCATCGTCGTACTTGTCGTCCGACCGCGCCGCCATCACCAGCACCGCAGCCACCGCCAGACGCGCATCCTCGGGCTGCAGCTCGGCATGCCCGGTCGACATCAGCAGGCGGCGCAGGAAACCCAGGGCCATGAGATCAATCCTCCTGAGGCTTCATATAGGCATCGAAATTCTTGATGTAGGCGTCGAGATTGCCTTCGAGCATCTGCTGGAAGCCGTCGACGAAGTATTTCACCGTTTCGTCCCGCTTGGCCGCCATCGCCTCGCCCGACTTGAACCCGCGCGCCGAGATGAACGCCGAGAACCGCGCCGCCGCGAACATCATGGACGCGTTGACCGCCTCCGGCGTCACCTCCCCAACGGCCTCATTGGCCAGGTTAATGTGGGCGTCAGCGCGCTTGTAGAACGCATCGTCAAACGGGTCGGCCATGGTCGGGGTCACTCCTGAAACGGCTGCAAGCTACCGCGCCGGCCGAAAAAACCACCCGAAATCCGCCCTCGCGCACGAATGTTTCATCCCGGCCCCGGACGAACGCGCCAAATCGACGCTTTTTGCCCCGAAATCCTGTCACGAAACTTGATTCCGCCGCCGCCCCTGCCTAGGAGAAAGCCGCGGTTCGCAGGCGCGCCATTGGGGGGCGCCTCGAGCAGATTTTTCTGACCGTCCAGCCGGAGACCCCACCGATGAAGGTGCTTGTGCCCGTGAAGCGGGTGATCGACCCGAACGTCCGCCCGCGCGTAAAAGCCGATGGCACGGGCGTCGACCTCGCCAACATCAAGATGGCGATGAACCCGTTCTGCGAGATCGCTGTCGAAGAAGCCGTCCGCATGAAGGAAAAAGGCGTCGTCACCGAGATCGTGCTGGTCTCGATCGGACCGGCCCAGGCCCAGGAAACCATCCGCATCGGTCTCGCCATGGGCGGTGATCGCGGCATCCTCGTCCAGACCGACGTTGCGGTTGAGCCGCTCGCCGTCGCCAAGATCCTCGCCAAGATCGTCGAAGCCGAACAACCCGGCCTCGTCATCACCGGCAAGCAGGCGATCGACGACGACGCCAACCAGACCGGCCAGATGCTCGCCGCCCTGCTCGACTGGCCGCAAGGCTCGTTCGC
>Ga0116156_10000976_pt1 | contig 28995 bp, 40 predicted proteins | sample AD_UKC045_MetaG_FD_89891 | JGI IMG/M metagenome (GOLD analysis project Ga0116156, IMG submission 89891) | Active sludge microbial communities of municipal wastewater-treating anaerobic digesters from USA - AD_UKC045_MetaG | ecosystem: Engineered > Bioreactor > Anaerobic > Digestate | place: USA...
AGCTACATTCTGCAGTCTCTTTATCAGCGGCGCGTCTCCGTTGGTCGCAGCATTTTGTGCTGAGGCTAGGAGTGGTAAGGCTAGGCAGACGGCCAAAATAGCTATAATTAAGGACTTTTTGAGTTTTAGCATATATTTAGCCTTTAATGAATTTTGCTAAGATGGTTGAGAAGCCGTAACTGAGAGCATAACCGAGCAGGACAATTACCAAGCCAATAATAAGTGATTGGATTCTGGCGCGTGCTTTTTTTATTTTTTCCTCATTTCCGGCCGCTTGCATCCAATCATTGCCGGCGACAAATATGAGGGTAATAAATATTATTCCAAGTATGGAGAGAGCCAGTCTTATTATTGCGCCTATCATCTCTTCCAGGTTAGCGCCAGCTGAGGGGTACATTCCAAGATTTTCAACATTCTCCTTGAACCTGAATGCAGTAGGCCCGTTATCTTTGATTATGGAAGCTATTTGGCGCATATTATTTCCAGAAGTAATTTAAGAAGAAATAGCTGATAGCATAGGCTGCAATGGTGATAATAAGTCCGAGGAGCGCCCCCATGACTATCTTATTAGCCTTCTTCACCCTCTCTTCGTTGCCGTCGGCTGTCATCCAGGTAAAGCCGCCGTATAAGATTAGAGATAGGAAAATTACGCCAAGTAATCCAAGGACAGCATAAATTATTGTGCTAATAATGTCTTCCACAGTGCTGGCTGTTTGGTCAGTAACAAATCCAGCTGTATCAGCTGCTTTATTAAGTCCGCTCTGAGAGCCGAAATCATAGCTTTGAGCGAAGAGGTGGTAGGATGGAGCAAATAGAATAAGGCAAGAAATAGTTAACGCAAGCAAGCGGCTCATATCATTTAAGGATAATTTCATTACCAATGAACATGGTTAGGGCATAGGCAGCGAAAACAATGATGATACCGATAACCGCGTTCATAAGCAGACTCTTGGCTTTTGTAATCTGGGCTTCGTTTCCAGCGGCGGTCATCCAGGAAATGCCGGCGTAGACCATAAGGATGAAGAAGAGGACGCCGATGAAACGTAGTAAAGCCCCAATTACCTGGCCGGTTTTTTCTGGGATAAAACCACTATAGTCCCCTGAAGTTTTGTTTTTAAAAGCATCAACTTCTCCGGCTGTTTGGTTCAAGCCGTCCAGGGTATTAACAATTTGGGCTGAAACAGGATAAGCGACAGCGCTGAGTAAAGCAAAGGCGAAAATAATAACCAAAGCTATTTTTTTCATAAGCGAAGATTTAATCACTGAACTAGGAGGAAGGCAGGCTTCCGCCCAGTTCAGTGGCCCCCATAATCCGATGGGAACCACGTATTTTAATCCTAGTTTCCGCTAGTGGCGTTGTAGATGGAGTTGACGATGAAGGTCGCCAAGGCCCAAGCCGCCATAACGATGACCAGGCCGATGACGCCAGCACCCAGGAGTTTCTTAGATTCAGAAACCTTGTCTTCGTTGCCGCCAGCCGTCATCCACTTGAAGCCGCCGATGATGATGATAATGACAGCGATGACGCCCAGGAAGCCCAGGGCCATATTGATGATGCGGCCGACGATTTCTCTCGGATCCGAGTTGGATAAGGCGTTGTTAAGGCCGTTTTCCACCTCGTTAAAGCCAAATTGGTTTTGAGCCAGGGCCGGCATAGCGACCAAGGGTAGGACCAGTAAGGAAATGATGGCGAAAGAAATCAAGTGTTTGGAAATTTTTTTCATAGTTCACCCCCCTTCTTTTCAACAAATTAGTTTTTGTTTTACTCTTTAATTTTAGCATATTGCCTAAAACAAGACAAATAAAAAGGGCTATGTTAGAATAAGGTTAGGTCTTGGCCAACTTTAAGCGATTCTTGTCTATGTTGGATTTTTTCAAAAAGATAAAATTTATCTATTTTTTCTGGTTTTTTTTCTACCTTTTTATTCTTTTCCTGCTCTGGCGGGGGGCGGCCAGCTACCTTGATCCAGATTTCGGCTGGCATTTGTCCGTCGGCCAGGAGATAGCCGTCTCTGGCCAAGTTCCCGGGGCTAATCATTATAACTATACATATACCGGGAATTGGGTTGATCATGAATGGCTTAGTAATTTAATTATCGCTAACATTTACGAAGTTTTTTGCTATCAGGGCCTTATTTTCCTCTTTTCCTTGCTGGTTGTTTTAGCGCTTATCTGGCTGAACTTATTATTCCGTTTCATTGCTGGAAGGAACAGCTCGGAAATACTAATCGCCGTCCTGCAGGTTTTCGGCTTAATGGCGGCTTGGCCCCATTTCGGCGTCAGAGTACAGCAAGTCGCCCTTCTTTTTCTTCTTGGCTTACTGATTATTCTATATTTTTACGACCAAAGCCGCCGTTGGATCTGGCTTTTGCCCCTGCCTCTTCTGTTTTATCTTTGGGCCAATCTTCACGCCAGCTTTTTGATGGGTTTGGCCGTCCTGCTTTTTTGGCTGGGAGTCAAGGGGGCTGTTTGGCTACTTGCTAAGACCAGGCTATCTTTCAGGTTGGCTGATCAGATTATTTCTCGGCGCCAAGTTTTGGCGGTCTCAGTTTTCTTCGCCTTATCTCTGGCCGCGACATTATTTACTCCATATCGCCTTGAGCTGTATGCCTTTTTAAGCGATTATGGCAATACAGTTTACCAGTCCTATATCATGGAATGGCTTTCCCAGTTCAGCTACCCCTTCTATTATTGGCAGCTCCTTTATCTCGCCTTTGTCGGTACGGCTATTTTCTTGTCTCTGTATTTTGCTTTCGGCCGGGAGAAAAAGCCGCTCAATTTTTGGCATCTGGCTTTAGCCGGGCTTTTCTTTTTGCTCAGCTTCCAATCCCGACGGCACTTTCCTTTACTTTTTGTGGCTTCTTTTCCTTTGTTCGCTTCGCTGGCGGCTAATTTTTCTTTATCGCATCGTCGGCATTTCAGTCACTGGCCGCTTTGGCTCAAGGGGTATTTAATTATTTGTCTAAGCGTTGCCAGCCTGCTTCAAATATATTTGATAGATTTTAGGCTGGATCCGCGCCGGGATTTTTCTGGTGACTATCCGGTAGCGGCTGCAGACTTTCTTTGCCGGGATAACTCCACTGCCGCAGGGAACTTGTTCAGCGAATACGTCTGGGGAGGCTATCTTATCTGGACTTGCCCGCAAAGGCGGCTGTTTATAGATGGCCGATTGCCCCAAGTTCCTTATGCCGGCCATACTTTCCTGGAAGAATATCTGGAATTCCTTAAAAGCGATGCCGACTATCAGGCCAAGCTGGACCAATATGATATTTCTTTGGTGCTTATCAAATCGCCCCAGCCGGATTTAAAGGCGAAGCCTTGGGAAAAGCTTCTTTTTCAGGTGACTGACGCTGATTTGAGCCAGCGCAGCCATTTCAGGGAGTATTTGGAAATGTCTCCGGCTTGGAGTCGTTTATATTCTGATGATACCGCCGTAATTTATTCCCGACAGTAGTTATGCGCATAGATTTCTGTCTGCCAATTAAAGATGAAGAAATTATTTTAGCGGCTAATGTTTCTGAGCTGCGCTCTTTTCTGCGCGACAATTTTTCCGGCCTGGATTGGCGTTTGGTTTTGCTGGTTAACGGTTCTTCCGACCGATCCGGGGAAATAGCCAGAGAATTCGCCGCTCGTTATCCGGAGAAGATAATTAGCTCTGAATTGGCCGAGGGCGGCAAGGGAAGGGCTTTAAAAGCCTGGTTTTCCTCCAGCCCGGTCGACATTCTTGTCTTTATGGATGCCGATTTGGCCGCCTCCTTAGATTGTCTGCCAAGTCTTTTGGCTCCGATTATTGCCGGCCGAGCCGATGTAGTTGTCGGCTCCCGCCTTTTGCCCGGCTCCCAGACTAACCGACGCTATTGGCGCAGCCTGGTATCCCATGCCTATAATTTAATTTCCCGCCTAGTTCTTGGCCATAGTTTTTCCGACCTACAATGCGGCTTCAAGGCCTTCAAGGCAGCCGCTTTTAATCGCATTGCCCCCTTCTGCCAGGATGACAAGTGGTTCTTTGATACTGAGTGGTTGATGATCTTGCGCGCTTCGGGGGCCAAGATAGAGGAGTTGGCGATAAGCTGGCGGGATGACCGCCAGCAAAACCGACCCAGCCAGGTTAAGGTGGCTAGAGACACTTGGCGCTTCCTGGTTCAGCTTTTTCGCTTGCGCCGCCGCCTGAAACATTTAAGAATCAATTAGGGATATCAAATAGGGATATCAAAAAAGCCCCCGACCGGGGGCTTTTGTTAAGGCAGATATTTGCGCTTTTCTTTTTCCGCTTCCAGCTCTTTTTTTTGAATCGGTATTTTACGCAGGCCTTTAAGGATGAATCCGAACCAGACAAGCAGGCCGATTACCCAGAGGCCAATCCAGAAGCGGGCGGACAGGAAGGGGACGGCCTCGTAATTGAGGCCGATGATTACCAGGCCGATGATGAAGTTGCCCAAAGAGAAGCTATATAGACGATTGAGCAGGCCGCGGTATATGCCGGCTTTTTTCTTGACTATGGCCAAAGCGATGGTCAGCAAAAAGAGAAGGGCGAGCAAGCCCCAAAAGACATAAAAACCGAGGGAGCTTAACGACTCCGGCTTGAGGGCGAACCAGTATTTCCAGGTGAGGAGATTTTGGAACATATTTATATTTTGCTTAATATCAAGCCGTAATGATAAGGGCCGGCTTCAAACTCTTCTTTTATTTGGAGGCCAACTTTGGGAGCGGCCGATTTCAGAGAATCTAATTTGACGCGACGCTTCGGCTCTGGCCCTAGGGGCAGATCAGAGCCCTTCCAGTCTATAATAAGCAGTTTTCCTCCCCGTTTGAGCAGTCGTATGGACTCTCTGATTATTTCTAGGCGCTTATCTGATTGGTGCAAAACGTTTATCAAGAGAGCGTCATCCAGGCTATCTGTTTCTATTTGGGTAGCCTTGAAGATTTCTAAATTGCTCCAGACCGTCGTTACCTGGGGCAGGTTTTCTTTGAGAGCCGTTCTTTTAATGTCTTCCAGGGTGGATTTAATAATGTCGACGGCATAGACCCGGCCTTGGCGGCCGACCAGCTTGGCCAGCGGGAAGACGAAGAAGCCAAAGTTGCCGCAGCCAAGCTCGGCTACCTGCTGCCTTTCCTCGATGCCCATTTTACCTAGAATTACCGGAATGTCAAATAGGCGGCTTGTCTTTATTCCATTCATAGGCTTAATTGACTAATATTTGCCGGTTGATAATTTTTTCCCGACTGTATTTCTTTTTTGACGTTATTGTAATTTCATTCATTCCCCGCTTGAGATTGACAATCTGGGTAAAGATGCCGTCGTGGTTATTGAGGACGAGTTCGCCGTTTATCCTGACTTCCGCCTCTTTGTCCGTCTGGCCCTCGATGATGAAAGTCAGAGAGCTGGTGGCCAGGTTTCCGGCCGGGCTGGAAATTTCCAATTCCGGCGGAGAAATAATTTTTTTGAAATAGAAAGACAGGTATAACAGGCAAAAGACAATGGCTAGGACGGCGATAAGATTGCGGAATATTTTAGGCAGGACCAGGAATTGCTTTTGACTAATAACTTTTTGGGAAAAAGGGTCGGTGTCTTTATTGGCTGAGAGCTTAGCCTCAATCGCACTTAGCATCTCCTTGTCTTTTATCCCCAAAAAAGATGCATATTCCCTGAAAAAGTTTTTGCCGTATAAACCGGCCGGCAATTGCTCCAATCTTTCCTCTTCCAGGCAAACTAAGTATTCTTGCCGGATATGCAGGCGGCGGGAGGCCTCTTCCAGGCGAATATTCTTGGCTAGCCTGGCTTGGCGGAGCTTTTCGCCCCAGCTTTCCTTGGGATATATTCGTTTGGGAACGAAAGCGTTCATTCTTTCTAGACTGATTTAAGGGTCACCTCCTTTACCACCCTGGGGACGGCTATTTTGCCATTCCAATCTAGGCCCATGGAGCGGAGGACAAAGCGGATTATCAGGTAGCTGGCAAAGACGATTATCAGGCCGATGATGGCGGCGACAATTATTTTCCTGGCTTGTGAAATCTTTTCGCTGCTGCCGGCGGAGAGCATGAAAGAAAGCCCGCCGTAGATGAACATGACTAGAGCCAGGGAGCCGACGACTCCGAGTATCCACTGGGAAACATTTACCGCCAGCTCGACGAAGTCATTGACTTCATAATTGCCGCAGTTGCCGCTGTACCCCTCCGGGCAGTATCCGGCGCTATTATTGCTTTCGGGGATAATCTGGCCTTGAGCCAGGACGGACGGGGAAGAGAGAAGAAGGCAGGCCAGGAAGCTAAAGACGATGATAACTTTTTTCATAAGCTTAATTTATTGTCTGTTGGACTTTGGCGGCCGCATTATTAATAATTCCGCTTAACTTGTCACTGGTGGCGGTTATGGCCGCGTCAATCATTTCTTTTATGGCCATTTCAGCGGCGTTGGCATCTCGGCCTTTGTACCAGCTTTTGGCAGTGAGCACTTGATCGGCGAATACCCCCACTTTATCGTCCTCTCTCTGGCTGGAGACCAGAGAGCGCAGGGCGGTCGGCCGATTGGTTTTTCCCAAGTAGCTTTTAGCCTGTTCTTCCTGGGTGATAAACTGGATGAAATCCCAAGCTTCGTTAGCATGCTGGCTTTTTTTAGAGACTACCTCCACCCAGTAGTTGGCAAAGTTAATGTTAGTCGGCGGCGTGCCCTCTATTTGAGGCAGCTTGGCAACTGAAAAGTTAAGTTTCGGCGCCAGAGCTTCTATGCTGGCGCGGTGATATGAGTAGCCAAAGAAGATAGCCAGGTTGCCGCTGGTGAACATTTCCAGAGAATTGGGCAAAGAGTTGTTCCAGGCATAGGCCTCTTTGCTCGGATTGGCAAAGTCGGCCTAGAAGCGCAGGGCTTCCAGGCCGGGGTTATAGCCGCTGGATTTAGCGAATTCCGGCACTTGGTTGAAAACAACCTGGCCGGCGTCATTTATCATCACGGCCCCGTTTTGCATCATGAGAACGGAGAGAATATCGCTGAAGCGCTCGATATTAGCGCTGCCGCCCAGTCCGGCCCCGGATTGAACCACGCCCTGTTTGGGGTCTTGCTTGGTCATTTTCTTGACTGCCTGGAGAAACTCCTTATTCCAATATTGTGGCGCCTGGGTGATGCCGGCATTATTAAAGAGATCCTTATTGTAATATATTGCCAGGGTATCGACTGACAGAGGCAGCCCGTATATTTGCCCGTCGTCTAAGACAACATCATGGCTGACCACATCAACAAACTTGTCCTTTAATTGGCTGACAGTCAAGCTTTTACTGGTTCTTAATTCAGTAGTCGCTTCTTTTTTAATCGTTCCCTTGATTACCGGATAGGCCATGGTTGTGCTTTCCGGCAAGGGAGCTAACTTTGATTGGTATTTAACCAGCCAGGTATTATGGATGGAAAAAATATCCGGCCCCCGGTCTTCGGCCATGGCGTTGAGCAAGGCGCTTTCGTATTCTTCATAGCGCAACTTGCGGTATTCAATGGTGATGAAAGGATGGAGCGCCTTATAGCGGCTGAGGATTTCCTCGAAGGCGTCCGGCCCGTCAAAGACCCGCCAGTAGGTGAGAGTAATGGGCTGCATGGCTTCTTTAGTCTCCTTGTTGGTGAGCTTGCAGCCAAAGCCAGAAGTGAGCAGAAAGATGGAAATCAGGGCGAGGAAGGCGATTTTTTTGGACATAGTTTTTTATCTTAAGTCTGCCTTTATTATACCAAAAACAGCTAGGATTTTCCATCGCCTATATAAAAACTCCCCCGCAAGGGGGAGCAAGTTAAGTTATTTCTTTAAATCATCAAGTTTGACGCTGAGCAATTGGCTGACTCCGTCCGCCCCCATCGTGACGCCGTAGAGGATGCTGGCCTTGCGCATTGACGCCCGGTTATGGGTGATGACGATGAACTGGGTGCGGTCGGAAAGGTCGTCAAGAATCTGGGCCAAGCGTTCTGAGTTGGATTCGTCTAGGGCGGCATCGACTTCGTCTAAAACCACGAAAGGCGAAGGATTGGCGCTGATGATGGCGCAGATTAGGGCAATGGCCGTGAGAGCTCTTTCGCCGCCTGAGAGCATGGTGACAGCCTGAATTTTTTTGCCGGGGGGCGTCGCTTGGATTTCTATCCCGGCTAGGCCGACGGCATTGTGTTTTTTTAGGAAGCGGATTTTTTTCAGCTTGTCGTCGACTTCTTTCTTCTGGGCTGCTTCCTGGGGGCTGAGCCCGGCGTTTTCTCCCGCTCCGGCTGAAATGTTTTTTTCCTCCTCCTCTTTCTCCAGGTCAGCAATCATCACCTTGCTGATTTTCGCCTGGCCGCCGTTGAAGAGAATCTGAAAATATTCGTTGAACTTTTCAGAAATGACTTTGAATTCCCGGTCAAAGCGGCTCTTGATGCTCAGGTCGAGCTCATATATCACCTCTTCCAGGGACTTAATAGCCCCGTTTAGATCATTGAGCTGATGGCTTAAGAAGTCGTATCTTTCCTTAGTTTCTTGGTATTCTTTTTCGGTTTCCGGGTCTATGCCGCCTATTTGGTCCAGCTGGTTCTTGCAATCTTGGATCTTTCTTTGGGCCCTTTCCGGGTCGAAATCCTCTTTTTGCGGGGAATAGGCGGTGACTTCATTGAGATCAAGCTGATCATTCCTGATATTCTTTTCCAGGTCTTCCAATCTCGTCTCTTCCCGGGCGGAACGGATTTTAAGTTCGCTTAACTCCGTGTTAGTCGAATTAAGCTCTTCTTGCAAGGCTTGAAGCTGGCGCTGGCAGCTGAAAATTTGTTCTTTTTCTTTATCCTTAGCGTCGTCTAAGTCGGCTAATTCTTTTTCTAGGCTAAGCGCCTGTTTGTCTATCTGGGCGAGTTTGGCATCCAGGGCTTCTTTAGTGTTCTTGGCTTTTGAACCGGCTTCAGGCAGGGATTGCTGTTTAATTTTAGCGCTAATGCCTTCTAATTCCGCCTCTAATTTGGCTTTTTCCTGACGCTTAAGGTTGAGGCGCTCGCTTTGCGCCGAAGATTCCAGGCGATATTGGCTGAGCTGTTCGGCCAGAGATTGTTTTTTTTCACTGAGGCTGATTATTTCCGCTTGAATGTCCTTTATTTTTTCCAGTTTTTCCGCATCCTCAGCCGCCAGGAAAACCTTTATCTTATCCTGGAATTCTTGTCTGGCCCTGGATAGCTCCGTTTTTATTTCGCCCACGTCTTCCAGCTGGGCAATGCTTTCCAGCCGGTTTAGAAAATCTTCTACGACTGACTTCATTTCCAGGCGCGCATTGTCCTGGCGGGAACTGACTGATATTTCTTGGCTGGCCCTTTCCAGTTCTTGCCTGAGCTTGGCCAGGGATTGGTCTAAGGCCGCCATATCTTTGGCTAAGGCTTCGGCTTGGGGAGACGCAGACAGCTTTTCAGCGGCGGCCAATTCCTTGACCACCGTTTCCAGGGATCGTTTGAGCTCAACCTCTTTGCCGCTTAACCAGGAAATATCAAATTGTCCCTTAGCCTCCCAGTCCAGCTCTAATTCAGCTTGGGTCTTGGCCAGCTCCTTGAGCAATTGGTTGCGGGAATTGTATAAGGCTTGGAGCTGGGGCTGGAGGCGGCTGATGGCCAAGCTGTTATCGGTGGTTTTGAGCTTGTCAAGTTCGCTTTCCAGCCGATCGTATTTTTTTTCTTTGTCTATCTTTGTTTTTTCCTGGCGAAGATAGCTTTCATTAGCTTCTTCCAGACGGCGATTTATTTCCTGCCAGCTGCGGCCATAGTATTCTAGTTGCCATGATTTTAGTTCAGATTCCAATTGGCTGCGGCGGTTAAGTCTTTCCACTTGGCGGGTGAGGCTGCGCAGGCGGGGCTTGATTTCCGTCAGAAGCATTTCCACCTGTTGGAGATTTTCGTAGCTGCCTTCCAGCTTGTTCAAGGCGGCATCGCGCTTTATTTGGAACTGTTTGACCCCGGTCGCTTCGTCAAAGAAATCTTTCCTTTCAGCGGCTGAAGTGCTGAGAAAATTTTCTACCATGCCTTGGCCGATGACGCTATATGTCTTTTGGCCGAAGTTGGCCTTGGCTAGGAGCATTTGTATATCCGAGAGCCGCGCCCGGCTGTTATTGAGCAGATATTCACTCTCGCCGCTGCGGTATATGCGGCGGGTGATGACTATTTCTGAACAATCTTTAAGCAAACGATCGAGGTCGCTTTCTGATTCCACGGCTGCGCCCTCATCCCCGCCTTTCTTGGCTCCTTTCCTTTCGTTATTTAAATGAAGGGAGACTTCAGCTAGGCTGAGCTGGTGTTTCTGATCAGAACCGGAGAAGATGACATCTTCGCTTTTCTTGCCGCGCAGAGTCTTGAGGCTCTGTTCGCCCAGCGCCCAGCGGATGGCATCGGCTACATTGGACTTGCCTGAGCCGTTTGGCCCGACGACCGCCGTCAGGCCGCGTTTGCCGCCCTCAATCAAACCGGAAAAGACCAGCTTGTTCTTGTTGGCGAAAGATTTGAATCCTTGGATTTCTAGTTTCTCTAGATACATAGTGATAAAGCAAAAAGGGCCGGGCCCAGTCGCTTTCATTATATGATAATTTATTGATTTTTAAAAGCCGGCTATGCTAATATGCCCTATATGATCATCTCCTTTAGCGGCGCCCCCGGCTCCGGCAAAAGCACCATCGCCCAGAGGCTGGCCGACAAGCTCGGCTATGCCCGCTATTACATGGGCGGCTTGCGCCGGGAAGCAGCTAGAAAAAGAGGTTTGACTCTGGCGGAGTATAATAAGCTGGGAGAGGCTGATCCGGCCACCGACAAGGAGGTGGATGAATACCAGGCTGAATTGGGGCGGAAAGAGAAAGATTTTGTCATTGAAGGCCGGACTTCTTGGTATTTTATTCCCCATTCCGTCAAGATATATCTGGATGTTTCTCCCGAGGAAGGAGCCAGGCGGGTATTTTTGAGCCTGAAGGGCAAGGCCAAGGAGGAAAGGAATGAGGATGACCAGCTAGACAGCCAAGAGGCGGTCCGTGAAAGCATGGAGAGCCGGGTAGCCAGCGATCGCATCAGATACCGCAAATATTACGGTATAGACGACGTCTACGACCATAGCCACTATGACCTTTGCTTAGATACAACTGGGTTTGACCAAGACCAGGTCTTTGCCCAGGTCTGGGATTTCGTTTCCGAGAGGCTTGACAAAGGGAAAAATTGATTATAATATTAGACAAGATTTAAATAAAGGCAGAAAACGAGATTCTCACATCTCGTTTCTCATATCTATCATATGGTTGAAACCACATTAGAGCTGAAACCGGGCTTGACCGTCCGCGTTTATCAGAAAATCAAAGAACTCAATTCCAAGGGCGAAGAAAAGGAGCGCGTCCAGTATTTTGAAGGCCTGATTATCGCTCGGAAGCATAACAAGGAGAAGGGCGCGACTATTACCGTCCGCAAGGTTTCCGACGGCGTCGGCGTAGAAAAAATCTTCCCCCTCAACTTGCCGACCATCACTAAAATAGAGATCAAGAAGCAGGCCCAGGTTCGCCAGGCTAAATTATACTACCTGCGTTCCGGCTACAAGAAGAAGCTCAAGGAAAAAGTGGTCAAGTAAAACTTGGCCGAAAGGGCGAGTGGTGAAACTGGTAGACACACAAGCTTGAGGGGCTTGGGAGAGCAATCTCGTGGAGGTTCGAGTCCTCTCTCGCCCACCGCGGATGCGGGGCGCATAGCTCAGCTGGTTAGAGCACTTCGTTTACACCGAAGGGGTCCAGGGTTCGAGTCCTTGTGCGCCCACGGTATCAAGAAAGGGCCGGACAGGCCTCTTTTTTGTCCGCTAAGATTCTATGGAGAAATTAATTTGTCTAAGCGAAGCTAAGACCAAACAGGCGGCGGCCAAGCTGGCTAAACGACTTCAAGGCGGAGCCGTCTTGGCTTTATATGGTGAGCTGGGAGCCGGTAAGACCAGATTTATTCAGGGGCTGGCCGAGGCTTTGGGAATCAAGTCCCGGGTTACCAGCCCGACTTTCAATATCTTACGCGTCTATTCTCTCAAGGGACGGAAAGACAAAGCGGATTCCTTTTATCATATAGACGCCTATCGTCTGGCTTCCGGCCGAGACCTGTTGGCGCTTGGAGCCGAAGAATTCTTGGGCGTCCCTAATTCCATCGCGGCCATAGAATGGGCCGAACGGGTGGAAGATATCCTGCCGCCCCAGACTATCCGATTGAGGTTTCGCCTGCTGGCGGGAGGGGAGAGGGAGATTATTATTTCTTGAAAATTTATTTTGGATAAGAAAAAAGGAGCTTTTCAGGGCTCTCTTTTTATTTCCCCGGGTTTAGCCCAGGAGATTTTTTCCGACCAGGTAGAAGTCACCGTCTTTTTCGATGAGCATCTCCCGGAAGGAATAAATGGTGGATTCGCCATCAGCCGGTTTGTCCAGGCAGACGGCAAAACTCTCATAAGGAGAGCCAAGTGCCACCCGCCGGTTTTCTTCACTCAATTTTTCCGCCGCCCAGCCGATGGCCGAACGGAATGTTTTGGAAATCTTCATTGCGTTTGGGTTTTATATAGTTCAATGATCTGTTTTTTTGCGTCTTCAATATTCTTTTCGTCAGAGCTATAGATGGTGGTTCCGGTCGGCCCCTCTTCTTCATACGGATTCTCATCGCTGAGATATGACTCATAGGCATTGCCGAAATCTATAATTACAGGAAGGCCATTTTCTATCATGATGTTTCCGGCGTGAAGGTCGCGGTGATATATTCCCGCTTTGTGCAGCTTGGCCACGATATCGTCCAAGCCGGAGAAAAAAGCATCCCAGTCGAAATCTGATCCAGGAAGCTTGTATAAATCATCTTTTCTATCAATAACATCTTTCAAGCTCGGCCCTTTGATGTTTTCCATGAATAGGAAGCCATATTTAGCGTCCTGTTTGGAAAAAAGAGGGGATGGGACTATCTTGCGGTCGATGCCGATGCTTTTTAGAAATTCTCTATCGGACAGCTTATCCAAGAATTCTATTTCATCATTGACGCCGTTTCTGAGACTTATCCGGTTCTCTTTAATTCTGGACTTGATGACCGTTTTTAAACAGATGGAGCTTTCCTGGTCCACCACGCAGACATCAGCGGTCTTGCCTTCGCCCAGCATAATCTTGCATCGTTCCAGGCGAGCCACAGCCTCCTCGATTAATCCGTTGAAAAAGGCGATCCTTTCTTCCTGGCCTTTTTCTATCCGGGCTCTCATTTCCGTTCTTTCAAGCAGCATAGTATTGTGCCTAGCGCCCCCAGGCTGATCATGGCGTCGGCTAGATTAAAGACGCTGAAGTAGCGCATTTCCAGGTAGTCGACGACATAGCCGTATTGGATGCGGTCTATGATATTACTTATAGCACCAAACAAAATAAATGTCAAGGGAAGGATTAGGAGTCTTTGGCTATTTTTGTTTGATATTAGGTAAATTATATAGAAGATTAGGACGATTATAACAACCCCCAAGACCAGGTTGAGCCACCAGCCGGATAAAGGCAGGGAAAAGGATATGTAGGGGTTTTTTGTAAAATCAAAGATAAAAAAATCACCAATAAGATGAAGGCTGGGTTCATCAGCCTTGTCTATAGCTAGATGTTTCAGCCATCTATCGGCGATAAAAAACATAGCTGTGGCGGAAAGCCAAGCTATGCTTATTATCCTTGTTTTGGTTGGCTTAGTCATTCTCTTGCAGTTCAGTTTTACAGCGGATGCAGGCGCTGGCAATAGGTCTGGCCAAGAGGCGTTTTTCGTTTATCGGCTGGCCGCAGTATTTGCAGATGCCGTAGGAGCCTTTGGCTATGCGGTCCAAAGCTTTATCAATATCCGCCAAAGTCTTTTCTAAGACTTTTTCCGTAGCCATGTTGGTGGTGTAGTCGCTGATTTCCTGGGCATTCTCGTCAGGCTTGTCCCCATAATCAGGAAATTTTGCCCCTAAATTGTCCGATTCGTGGCTATCCCGTTTGGAAATATCTTGCAGGTCGTCAATAATCCTTTTTTTTCTAATTAAAAGGTCTTTTTCTATCGACTTAATTGTTTCTTTGTCGATCATCTTGTCCATATAAAGGCGCTTAGAGTAAATAAAAAACCATCCTTTAAGATTAGTTCCTTGTACTTAAATTATAGCCTATTGCCTTATTTTTTGCAAGATTTTCCAGGTTTCCCGGACTTTGACAAGAATAAAGCTTTTTGCTATGATTTTCCTGTGGTTGAGCTTTCGGGCGGCCATTTTTGAAAAAGAGGACGTCTAATTGGAGCGGTAGTTCAGCTGGTTAGAACGCCTGCCTGTCACGCAGGAGGTCGCGGGTTCGAGTCCCGTCCGTTCCGCCGATTAAAAAGTCGCTTTTAGGGCGGCTTTTTGCTATTATGGTATGAGGCTATGTTGTTAGCAGAAGCATTACAAGAAAATAAGCTAATTAATATAACAAGGCAATAATATAATTTTATGAAAATCATTCTATCAATATTTATCGCCTCGCTTGTCGTGCTGGGCGGGTGCTCAGCCCCTAGCCAGCCGCAAGGCGATGATAATACGATCAAACAGGAATCACCAGCAAACGAGTCAAGCGAGACCCTGGATCTGAGCCAGCGGGGGCTGGCAAAGATTCCTGGATACGTTTTTGGTATGAGAAGTTTAAAAGAGCTTGATGTTTCAAATAATTCCCTGTCTGGAGCCATCCAAGCTGAGATTCGCCAGCTGTCGAATCTCAGAGTTCTGCGGGCAAGCAATAATCAAATGACTGGCGTCCCGGCAGAAATAGGGCAGCTGGCTAATTTAGAATTTCTCGATCTCTCCAATAATCAATTGACCGGCCTTCCGTATGAATTAGGCAACCTGCAGAACCTAAAAACATTGAATATTTCCGGCAACAATTATTCCACCGCCGATTTAGCGGTGATAGAAGAGAAGTTGCCTGACAGCGTCACTATAATTAAATAGTCGGAAAATATCGCTGTATAAAAACAGGCCCATGAGGGCCTGTTTTAATTATCTTATATTTTTTGTTAAGAATCAGATCGGAGTTTTATTTTCAGGGAGCTACTGATTGCGAGGAATACCGCCTTTCTCTAACAGTATGGCCTCCTCTCTTTCCATAATTTCCAGTATTAATTTTTCAACGTCCCAGCCATACAGATCAGAGAGTTTAAATAGCTGCATCAATGTATCGCCGATCGCGTCTTTTATCTCGCTTTCGCTATATTGCCCTTTCCTTGATTCGCGATTTACATATTGTCTAGCGAGTTCTCCAACCTCTTCAACTATATGGAAGAAAGTCTCATCCTTCGAGGCCTCGAAATTCCTTACTTTATCCCAACGTTGAGCAAATGCGAATATCTTTTTTTGAAACTCATTCACTTGCATAGATCTTTGGTTAGAGATGTAAATTTATCAGTGCCCCCAGAGGGAATCGAACCCCCATCTTGAGCTCCGGAAGCTCACGTTCTATCCGTTGAACTATGGAGACTTTTAGCCGGGATTATCTTAGCCTATTTATCCAATTTGGGCAATATGTTAGCTATCAGGCAAAATATAGGCGGTATGATTTAGGGGCCAGCTCCTTGGCCACGACCTCTTTCCATCGTGGCCAGGCCTCGGATAATCTGATGGTGTGTCCGGAATCACCCAGAAAGCTCGGATCGACCACGCGGGACTTGAGGACTATTTCCTCTTCGCCCTTTTCCGGGTCATGGCGGTACCGGCCCAATTCATTCATCCGGGAAAATAGCTCCTCTAGAACTCGGTCCTGGCCATGGAAGCTAGCCAGCCTGCTTAGAATTTCCGGTTCGGTGGCATAGAGGTCGTCTTCGGAAATATAGCCTTGTTTCAAGGCGTGGTTCAGGTAGCGGCTGACGCTTTCATGCATGGCCGCACCGCTTAGTCCGGCATAATAGTTTTGATTGAGGAAAAGGAATAGTTCGGCATACTGCCTGGCTTTTTCCTGGTCTTTGAAGAGCCACTTCCCATTCTTAGTTTCCAGATTGTCCAAAAGCTTGGCCAGTGACGAGTCGTCTAATTTCTCCCAAAGCCTGGCCAGGCGCAGGGAATAGTCCAGGCGGTCGGCGCAAAGTTCAGGCAGGGGGCTTTCTTTTAAGGGGAAATTATTGTCGTCTAAGATGTGTGCCAAGTCAAAGCCGTGTTTGGCTAAGACAGCCGGAATGTCAGTGCGCTTGATGTAGCCCGCTTGGATCTTATCTTGATGGTCCTGCCTGCCGCCGCTTTGCCTGCCGCCGACATAATCTATGGTATGGGAGAAGACGGCGTGGGCCGCATCGTGGATAAGGCCGGCTATCTGTTCATCCAGGCTGGCGCCGTATTTCCTGAGCAATAGAAAAACGCCGAGAGAATGCTCCAGGCGGCTGAAATTATACGGTCTGGCCTGGCTGGTATAGCCGTGCTGGCTTATGCCCTCCAGCCTTTTTATGGCCGCAGATTCCAGCAGCTCGATTATCACCGGCTCATCCACTTTGAAAGAGCCGTATAGCTTGTCGGTGATGGTCATTTCTCCATCTCTTAATTTTTATTGTCCTCCTGGCTTTCCAAACTCCTGATAAAATCGGAATAGCAGCCCAAGGATAGCTTATGAATTAAGGTATCAAGGTCTGCTTGGTCAGTCCCCAAACGGCTTAGGAAGCCTCGCAGCTTATCTAAGCTGAAAGCCCAGGCATGTCGTTCGCGCCGCATGATTTCCCGCTTGTTCCTTTCTTGCAGGTCTTCCGTAGCGGCGATAGTGGCGTCAATTTTTTCTCCTTTTATATACGGATCCTTGAGATGGCCGACTTCATGGAAGAGAGTGGCGAGCCCGGCCACCGTATTTGGCTCGCAAGCCAGGTTGGCAAAGCTGTATCGAGGGCTAGCCACTGAACCGTATATATCTTTCCCGTCTCGCCTGATAAACACCCTTGACCCCATGGGCAAAATTTCTTCCAACGCCAGCCTTTCCTGGCCATCTTTGCTTTCCAGAGAGAAATCGCTGAGTTCATAGAACAATTCTGGTTGCAAGCCCATGGTTTCTATAATCGCCCTTTCGTGGTTTGGAGTCTCTGGCTCATAAAGTTCGTCTGGAGTCTTGGGCATGCGCTTAGTCAGGAAGCGGACTTCGTTCCGTCGCATCTTTAGGCGAATTTGTTCATTTTCTATTTCCACAAATCCGTATTTACCTTCTTTTTCTTCGCCAAAAGGTTCAAATATGGCTTTCGCTTTTTCTTTAGCCTCCGTTTCCGGCAAACTTTCTTTTTCCAGTTTGATTGGGCGGGGAGTGAGCCTTTCCATAAGGTTATTTGTTTAAGTCATTGAAGAAGCGGGCCAGAGCCTGGTCTATCTCCGCTTCATTTGAATATTCTGCCCGTTTCAGCCTAGACGCCCCCTTGATCATGGCTGAGAGCCAAAGGCCGGATTTGTACAGGCACAGAACCGGCTTGCCGTCATTTTCTGCCGCCCTTATCTCATAACCGACGCCGAGGCTGGGAGTGCTTACCTCAGCTACCAAGACATCGGCTTCGCCTAGCCAGGCCATGTCGCGCTCATAGATCTCGCTTTCTGGTTTGTTGGGCTCGCCCCTATCGGTCAGCTGGCTGTCGCCCAAGTGCTCGGTGAGGACCTGTCCGTATTCCTTGAGCTTGGAGACAATCTTTGAGAAGATCTCCTGGTTTTCCCGACCAGCCCGGACTGAGCCGGCGAAGTATATTTTCATAGGGTTAGTTTTTTTATCGCAGCCTCCATCTCGGCCGACCAATTGTGGCCGGCCCCTATCTCTGTTATTTTTATATTCCATCTTTTCGCCAGTTCAACTGTTTCCGCGTCGCAAAAATATATATCTTTCTGGCCGCGGATGATGCCCAGCCTTTCCCTGGGGAATTGCTTAATGGTCTCTGAGAAGTCTTCGCGCAGCAGGCGTATGCCGTTTAACAGGGTTATTATGAATTTTATTGGATTACTAGAAAACCTCTGCCTCTTTCGGCAAAGACTTTCGCTTGTAATATATTGAAGCCAACGCCAGAGCCATTTCAATAAAGGCCTTTTAGGCAGAGGAGGGTTGAGCAGGATAAGTTTACCTTTAATCTTCTCCGCGCTTTCCAAGGCCGTCAGGGCCGCCAGGCTCAGAGCAAAAATGTAATCGGCCTCGGCGATTTCCTGGGTGATAGCCCCAGACCTTATTTCTAGGCCAGACTTTTTATCATATAACACTATCGTCTTCATCCATCCGGGGATGAGCAATACGCGGCGCATATATTAGTCTATAATCACCCGACTTGGCATCGGGTTAGTAAAGATGCGGAAGCGGGAAGAATACTGGCGGCTGGTAGAGATATACGGTCGGCCGTCTTTGCGGAAAAAGTATCCGGCTCCGGCCTGCTCAACGAATTCAAAGCCTTGGCTTTCCATGGTGTTGATAAAGGCGTCGCCGTCTCTGGCTAGGTATAGGGTTCCCCCTATGGAAACAGCCTGGGAAGAGAAAATCGCCTGAGGCAAAGCCAGGAGCAAGCGGCCGTCATTTTCTCCTTGCTTCAAGGCTCGGCCGAATATAGCTAGATATGCTGAAACGGCGAGGAGCAGGCAGGCGATGATTAGGTATACGGAATTTTTTAAAGATAAAATTGATTTTTTTTCAGCTTGGTTCATATTATTGATTTTTTGACCAAACTGGAAATATACTTATCCGGGAAATTGATGGCACCTATCAATTCTTTTGCCGCCGGAGCCAGACGATTATACATGAATTTTATTTTTTCTTTAGTCCTTTCTTCACCATAACGATTTAAATATGATGGTATGTTATATTCAAAATAGGCCAGACTGTCGGCGCTCATTAAAACATTAGATTCTTCATCGCCTCCGGTTTCATGGCGAGAGACTAAATGACGCACCTTCTCGATAATTTCTATAGGATATTGATGATTCTGAAGAATCTCAGAGATGAATTGAGCCGATCTGTCGGCATGTTCTTGTTTGAACTTATCTATCTTTGAGTAATTATCCAAATCTTTTTCAGTAATTCCGGTTATAGCTCTGTCAATATCATGAGCGATAGCCGCAATTTTCAAAGCTTCGTCTGCACTCGGCTTAATTTGCATCGCCCATTTTAAAGTCAGCCGGGAATGGACTAGCTCGAAATCTAGTGGAGATTTTGGTAATATTGATTCTATCTCGGCTTGTATGGCTTGGAAGTTTGTCATATATTTTCTTTATTAATTATACCACGCCCGGCCTTCATCAAGGAATATAAAGAAGAAGCTAAATTTAAAAGCCGTCTTTTCGACGGCTTTTTACTTTTTGGCGTAGTAACAGCTTATTTGGACAACAGTACGAGGTTTCGACCGGTTGGGGCGAGCTTTGGGGCAAGGCCCTTTTATGAGAGCATGGCGCTATATTATAAAAACAACATCAAAATATGTAAGCAAAAACACCCCGCGGGGTGTTCTTATACTGCCCATAGTTCGACGACGGTACACGCCGCTTACTCATCAAAGCTCCCTATAGGACTTAAGTACTTACATTATAGCACGCAGCGCTCAAAAGTCAAATATTTTGTCGAAATGAATTTTGGGGGAATTTAATCGATTTTATGATATGTAAACGGTTATAAAAGTCTGTTTTTTTACGAACATATTTTCTTCTTATGCAACTAGCCACAAAATCAGCCATTTGGAGAGCCTTACACTCCTTAGAATCATGATATTCAATCGTTAACTCCTTCGTAAAATTCCACTCAGCATATGCCTTTATTTTTATATAATCTCTTAAAGAATTTACAGACGCCACCTTTTGAGTTCTGTTATCTAAATAAATATAAATATCATCTGTGTTAGCCCTACAGACATCTCTGATTAAAAAAGAAAATAGATAATTAAACAACAGATTATTATTTTTGAATAGCTCTTTCTTGGTTATCATCATTTTATCGGCGACAATATATGAAACATTATAATCTGCTTGTTTTGTTAGTTTATTAATTAATTTTTGTTTTTTAACAAAATCTAACTCACACGCATGAATTTCTGAGAGCTTGTTCTTTGCGCAAAAATTTTTAACGATGTTTTTTATTCGCTTTGAATCGTAAGAAATAAACATAGCTATGATAAAATAGCCCTCATTCAAACCTAAGTCCCCAGATTCGTCAACAAATATTTGTAACATAGAAATTAAAATTTATACCGCACCACTAGTAGAGACAAGGATAAATGAATATACTGCATCAAATCAAATAAAACTTAATTTATTGACCAAACGTATAAGTATAAAAATAGATAAGATAAAGATTGATAAACTGCGGGCTACCTCGGGCTGGAACCGTAATTTCGGCAAGCCCAGCAAGGCTTTTCGGTGCTTTTTTAAGTCTTTAATAAATAAGATCCTCGTGCGCTATTGTTTTTCTTAAAAAGTGACAAAAGTGACACAGAAATTAATATAAAGGTTACAGATATGTGTAATTTTACGATAAACCAATTTTTATATAATCGCCAAATTTCTGGACTGTCGCTTTTCTATGTGGTTTATGATTTTGATAATCGAGATTCTTGGTTAAGTATGCTAAATGATTTTTATCAGTTGCAACCACGGCCGAATATGTATTTTCGATAATTATTTTATTAATACCTCTAACGGTTTGTTTATCTAATTCAAAGAAAAATTGCCCCTGATTTTTATCATTATTTATCATCAAACAAACATCTGGCCTAAGTGGAAAAATAACATTAGCATTATGAGACAAGAATCCCTTGTCAACATTTGATTCGTTATTATCTATAACAAAACAAGGTGAATCAGATGTTATAAAAGAGGTTTCTTTTGGAGCCAATAAAAAGATCCATCTAAAATTAAATACTTTTTTGGCAAACTCCTCAACTCTTAAAATAAGCTCCATCTGTTTTTTTACAACGAAATCATCTGTACTTAGAAATTTTTTTTCTTTTTCTTCGTATAACTCTTTTACCACTAAATCTTTCATAGAATTAAGCTCATCCCTAAATCTTGGAGTTCTAAAATACTGAAGCGCTATATATAAAGAAAGTGTACTTAAATCTTTACCATCAAGGTGTTTTTTATTTTTAGTGTCCAATAATCTAACTACAGATATTCCTGGGCTATCAACTTTATTTGTAAATTCTTCTGGAAAATTATAATCATCATCAGAAAAAATTTCACCATCCAAAACATTAAACCCCTTTCTCCAAAAACCACGCCAATCAGTATTTACTCGATCCTTTATTGAATTTTCTTTTATTAAATACAGGCTAAAAAATTCTTCGCCGTTCCTATACCATTGAGCAAGATATTTATCTTGAACTATGTGATTTTTTAACTTTTTCTTTGGTATATTTGTCATTTAACAAAATTAGTTATCCTGCTCAAATCTCTTTAATATCTGTAAATAATCATCTTGCAAATCGCTATTAATCTTGGGATGATTCAACTTAGCTATTTCTCCTTTATTCTTAATAATATTAGCAATCTCATCCATATAAAAACCTTCCAAAGTAGCAATGAACAAATAAGATGGATTCCAAGATTGGCTCATTCTATTTGCAGCCTTAAGAGTATATTCAGAGTTTAAAGAACGCTGATATTTTACTTCAATTAAATTTACTTTTCTAGTTCCTCTATCTATCACGGCAAAGTCTGGAGCGGTTCTTAGTGTTTCTATCATTGGATTATTCTCATTAACGCCTTGTTGAATCATTTCGGGAATTACTTTTTCATAACCAAATTCTAAAACAGTAAAGTTTCCTGATTCTCTAAACATTTGAGAAAATATTGTTTCAGCTATCTTTCCTTTTACTAGTTGTCTAGTGAAATTTACGTTACTCATATCTATAAAGAGATTTTTAATTTACCAATTTTTAAAACCTTATGTTTCACTGGTTTATTAAATAACAACACAGCGGAAATCATCAGTACATATATAAAGTCAAAACCTGTGAATATAATATATAAAGCATCTGCCGGTTTATATCCCATCATTTCTGTATAAAAGTGATATGAGGAATAAAAGATATTGTTATCTAAAAATATATAAATTAAAACCGCTAAAATAGCATATAAAGATATTCTAAAATATTCTATAAACTTATTTTCTTTTTTACTATAAACAACATACAGTCCAGATAAAATAACTAAGGTTACTAATCCATAAATATCATAGTACTCGAAATAATCACTATCCTTCATAAAAAACACACCCAAGTAAAGAAATAATGTTAAAGCTGCTAACTGAACGATTTGTTTTGTTTTCATATTTTTATTTGTTAATACTAATTATCTCTATATCAGGCGAACACTTATCGCTTGGCGCACAATCGATGCCATTAATAATTCCTTTAACAGTATAGACATCATTAAAATAATCAGAATTTTCATCGAAAGGAACGTTATAATGATTTAATATATATTTAACCCAATTTCCATCCCAATCTGGATTAATTTTTATATCATCTGCATCCATTAACTCGTCAGCAAAAGCCCAAAACATATCGCAGGTCTTACTTATATCAACATTTTGATGCTCGTCGTCAATAACACAAAATTTAATACCCGTAATCTGAGAATAGTGATCGCTAATCTTTGCTTGCCACTCTATCTCTTTTCCTTCTGCTTGGGTAAGAAAATAGCCAGGAATATCAGATTTTTCTACATCAAAAGACATCAATTGATTATATGTCAGGCTGCTACCATCATCTTTATTTTTTAATTTTAAAAATTCAACAATATTGGCGGTTTCTTTATTATAAATACTTTCTATGCCGCAGCCAGTCTCTTTACTAATAAAAGTGTCAACATAAGAAAATATGTAATCAGAGCCTCTTACTTCTCCAGAAAGGCCTAATTTATATATCTCCACTTTTATTTTTATACCATCATTATTCTCAACAGGTGATACTAACAACAAATAGGTTGTATCATTAATTTTAGCTAATCTCAATAATCCGCCACCGTTACACCCCAATATTTCTGGTACAACAAAATCTTTATCAAAGTCACCAATTTTTTTGTCAGGAATTTCTTTAGTTACTAGACTCCAATAATCAGAGTTTGGCTCAGTCCTTTTATTATTAATGTAAAAACTATAAATATCTCTATCGGAAAAAACATGATAATCGTAATAATCAGCTCCAGTAATATGAGAAACAAACACCGCATCATCTAGTCCGTCAAAATTTAGATCAATATTATTAAGTCCCTGACTAAAATAATATATTTTAGCGACATCATCTTCATATTCTACATTAACACTAGGTGGTGCTTGATACTCTCTTTCTATTTCGGTATTAACTTCTGAAGTTTTTTTATTTTCTAAGCTGCAGCCTGATATTAATAAGGGGATCAATAATATAAAAATTATTTTTTTCATATTTAAAAATTAGATTTTTATAACTTGTAGCACTTTACCAGCCACACATAAACAACCAACGTCATCTTTATGTAAAATAATAGGAGGGTAATCTCGATTAGACTCAGAAACTAAAATAACAGATTTTCTACTCTTATCCTCTTTAAATTTCTTAATATTAGCAACTCCATCGATAACAAATAAAGCATATTCCCCATCAGATAGCTTATTTATAGAAGAATCGATAATTACATAATCTCCATCATCTATGCTTTCTTTTTCTATTTTGGCTCTATTCATTGAATTACCAACAGCTTTAATCGCAAATATTTCTTTATTATTCTTTTTTAATATTTTTTTTGAAACTTTTAGGTAGCCATCAATATTATTATCGGCATATATTCTTGCTTCGCCGCAGTTAGCTGCCCCCATGATAGGAATAGAAACCATAACGCTTTTTGAATCACTATTCATCCCCACGGCTCTGTTTTCTTCTTTAATAATTTTTAATAAACCCTTTGACTCTAATTGAGTTAAGTGGTGTTTAATTTTTTGTGGAGCATCGCCTTCTCCTATTGCCTGACCAATAGCCCTTAATGTCATAGTGCCAATATTTTCTTTTTCTGCGAGATTTAATATAGATCTTTGTATTTTATGCATAGTTTTAGTATTTGATGTAGGATTTTAACAATTTAGCCATATCCTTGATTGCGAACCTGGTATTCACCCCAGAAGTGGACGGCGTGATGCAGATATCAATTCCAAAATATTTACTTTTTTCTTTTTGACTACCAAACTCTAAATCTTTTGGTCTAATTTTTAAAAATTTAGAAGCTGGCTTTTTTCCGTTGAAAATCAATACTTTTAATTGTTTCCTATTTTTTATTAAATTATTTAATCTTTCTATGTCCTTATCTTTAACAACAATTCCTTTATCCATTCCACACTGGTCTTTAACTAAATCAGTCAGACCAATGCCAGCCCTCCTTAATTCATTATAGTTTGCCTCTCTAATCCTTTTATCTTCAGAAGGTTTAATGATGCTTTTAATCGCTCCTACCTCAAATAAAATTTGCCAAAATCTATTACTAGAGTTTGCATAATAATGATTCATCTTACAAGATATTTCCCCGGATGCCATTCCGCAAAATAAAATTACAGTTTTATCATCAATAATATCTTCCAACCTATCTTTGATCATATACTTTTTCTTTGTGCGACTTCATAAGTTTATTTAAATTTTCAGTAGTAAATTCTGGATCATTATTTTTATAAATAAAAATAAGAGAAACGTTAGTAGACTTATCTCCAAATAACTTATGATCAAAATTATTTTTATCTGTTAAATAATCTTTGAAATCATTATTCTTTATAAAAATTATTCTTCTCTCTAGATTAAGAGCTTGATTATAAAAAGTGCCTGTATTTTGTACTGTATCCCCAGAAAATTCTTGCCAAGCACCAAGCAGGCTGCTTATCATATCACTATATTTTATATTCAAACTATCATAATAATCTTTGTTTATATGATAAAAATCTAATAGATTATTAATTGGCTCTTTTTTATTATAGAAAGATAAAAAAGGATGATTTTTATATTTACTTTCCCAATTAAAATCTAAGTTGTTTAACGCCTCTTCAATTGATTGTACTGATATCAATACGTTACTAACTGGCTTAAACATTGCTGGGTGCTGAACTTTAAAATCATTAATTAAATTATTTAAAGTTTCAAGAATTGGTTTGCTTGGATAGCTTTTTTGATTAGCTTGATAAAATTCGGCTAATGAAACGTCTTTATTTATCTTTTCCATATTATAAAAATTTAGAATAACTTTTTTCTATAACATTGCCAACAGAATCTACTAAGAATACTTTTAATTTTAAAAGTTTCCAAGCGTATCGCATCTCTTTTATTTTATTCTTGAAAGTTTTTTCCCATTCAGTCGGAACGGCAATGGCATAATAACGGGATTTGTTTTGACCATTACCCTCAATGTCCATCCTAGAAACTATTTGGCCAATCAACATATAAAATCCTGAGTGCTTCATCTGTAAAGCGGCTTTTCCGCTACCTTTTACTTCTATAAAATATTTTTTTCTCCATTTAGGGTGACTAGCTACGATATCGCAACCATGTTCGCCTCTTTTCTTTTCTGGCTTATCTATTTTCCATCCCTTTTCAATAAGATATTCCCTTAAATATTTCTCTACTTGTGGTTCTGTTAACATAAGCCTAGTTACAAATTAAATTTCTTTCTTCTATTATATTATTCTTAAAATAACATTCCTTGGAAATTTCTGAATCATCAAGATTAGTATAAGAAAAATATATTTCATTATTTTCTATCTTTATATTTTCAGGTAATCCTTTGCCGACATCTATTCTAGATAACAAAACTAGATTATTATTTTCAATCTTTAGCACATAAAGACCGTAACCGCTCGAAGCCCATTGCCAAGAATAAGGAGCTACAACAATTTGTTCATTTTTGCCACCGCTTAACATGTTCCCAGCTTTATAATCATTAAATAATACTGAGACAGAGGCTTTATCTTTAGTAAAATTATAATCATCCAATTCATTAAACTCTCCTTCATAAAAACTGAAGCTATCACAATTATCAGCCATAAATCCGCAGGTATCACTTAATTTAGAGGGAATATCTAAATTTAGGAGATTTCTTCTAATCATAATCTCATTATTATTAACACCCTTAAAACAAAGATTGTTTTCTAAAAGAACATAAGGAATAAAGACGTTATAAATCCCATAAGCGCCAGGAGTGAAAATATAAGGACTAAAAGATAATGTTAGACCAAAATCGTTAAAAGAAGCCTCTCTTAGGCGGGACAATAAAACTTCATCAGTTAAATATCCCAAACTATTATCAAACACTGAGCCAGTAACTAAATTGGCCTTCAAAATTTCTTTTACTTTGCCTAAATAATCATCACCACAGAATAAGTCATCTATAAACAATTGTTTTCCATTTTTCAAATCGTAAATTATAGTCTTTGGATAACTATGATTACCGTTTCCGCCGCCAGTATAGTCAGTTAAAATTATTTCTATGCTAATAATATCATTGATAATAGATTTAACTTTAAATGAGCTATATAGATTTACGCTACAGTTATAGAAGTAATCTTGATCACCATAACAATCAGAAATCACAGCACCTTCATCGTCTGTATACGAATTTTTTTCATCTTTTTTCCAATCTTCCATTAATTTTCTATCTTCTTCTAGTGTTCCTAAAATAATATCGGTAATAATTTTATTCAAATTACTAGCCGAAGAAAATCCTTTAAACTCAGGATACTCCAAATTAATATCGGCATAAGAATTACTTTCCTTTATTGTTTTTGTTTCCCATTTTATGTCTTTATAAATATTATTCTTTGATAAATTTTCTTTAATTTTTAAACTATCGTTAAATGTTTGTTGCACATAGCTAAGATCGATACTAGAAAAAGCGTCAGTATCTTTAAATTCATCCAACAATATTTTATAATCTGCGTCAACCCAAGTTTTGGCAATATTTACAACATCTTCGCTAATATTTTTTTGATAAGAAATCTTATAGGTATGACCATTTTTTTCGAATATTTTTATTAAATATAAAGAAACAGCAGATGAGTCATAATTTAAATCACTTAATATTATTAAATAATTACCATCATATTGATTGGTTTTTAAATACCGACCATTGTAGGCACCTTTAGCTATATATAATAATTCTTTATCAAAAACTTCAGAAGCTGATATTTTATTATAATATTTATAAATAGTAATTTCGTGTTTTGGCTGATAACTTAAAATATCATCTGAATAAATTGCAGACATTACATTATCTTCTGGGCTGAAAAATCCTTTTAATTTCAAATCTTGGTCGGCAAATCTAATTTGATGGCCTCCTAAAACATCAGAAATAATCTTTATTTTTTCATTCTTTTCAGTCTCAATTTCTTCTGTCTCATCAGAATCTGAGCTTTCTAATGTTGCAGGGCTTGTGCTAGCAATATTAACAGAACTATCTTCTATAGGTGTTTGTTTATATTTATCCGCTAAAAATATTAAAACAGAGAAGACAAGAATAAAAATTACGACACTGCGCTTATTTAAAAATATTTGCTTAACTTTTTCCATTTCTTTGCGATAGGCTAATTTATATTTTTCATCATCAATTTCTTCTTGATGATTGTTGAGATTCTTGCCCATATTTTTGTTCAATTATTTATGGATAGTAATTAATTTTTACATTTCTATATATTTTATAGGGTATTGAGCCCCTTGCTGCCAGTACTTATTAACTGATTTATTTAGGTATTTATTAACAACACTCTTTTCTACACTCTTTTCTTTTAATCTGTGTTCAAAATAACACTTCCTATCAGCCCTATTAGAAACCAGCCATTTATCTTGATAAAAAACTCCTCTAATAATCCCCTGGGACACCGCACAGACCATGTTTATTGAGCGGGCTCTATTTAAATTGATTCTCCAATGTTTTCTAACGGCCTCATAAATATCATTTTGGAGCATGCCTCTTTTATATAATCTATTTATATTAATTAACAAGGCTGATTCTTCAAAAATAGCATCTTCAGGTTCATATTTAATCTTTAATTCTTCTAAATCAGCAATTCCTTTGCCGTCAGAATGTCCTTTTACAATATTAGTCAGATTTTCTATGCCTATAAAATCAATGATGGCATTCTCTAATATAAAGGCCTCTTCTGAGGTAATGCCATGTCTTAAAATAATCTTTTTAACCTTAGATCCTAGTTTTTTAATAGTTTTTACCTTTTCACTTTTCCTTGCCCCAGAATCCATTAATTTTGTGAAGTGCTGATTAATCCTATTGCCAACCCCTTTGCCAATATAAAAAGGTTTACCTTTATCATCTTCCAGTATATACACGTAATAACCCATCTTTTCTGTGGTAGCCGGGCGCAATGATAAATCTTCTTTTTGGGAAGATTTTTTAATATTTTTTATCATATATTAAGCTAATATTTCACTACTATATAATAATCTATTTTGGTGATTTAGTCAATAATATACTTAAGTCTTTTAAAACTTGACAAGATACTTCCCCTGATTTATAATATGAATATAATTTAAAAAATGTATGGAACAACAATTACAACTAAAGCCTTTTGAAAAGACGCCTGGATTTAAATATAAGATTTTACAAATTACCGATATTACTTTCCACACTTCTCATAGGCAACCAAGTAAGGCAATAGCAAAAAATATCAGTAAATCTTTTACACAAAACCAGCCTGGTAGATTTTACGGTTTTAAAACAGAAGATCTCTCTGACAGAGAAAGCCTTATCAGAATATTAGACCAATATGTTAAAAGCGATCCAGCATTTTTGAAAATGGTTCAAGAAGAACAAAAAAATGGCGTAAAGTTATTACTGGAAATACCAACAGACAATATTCCTATAAAATTTGGGGATGATGTAAAAGAGTTTATATCAAGTAAAAATGGCCAAAGAGTTATAAGAGGTTTAAACAAGTAATAAAAAGTACTTACACAATAAAAGATAATGCGTAGTAGAAAGTAGAATAGAGTATCGCCTAAAAAACCATGCCTATTCCGCGCAAGAAATAGTCTTAGACTTAGTGTCTTGGCCTGTTTCGTGCGTGGGATAGGCTTTTTTGTTTTTA
>Ga0116156_10000978_pt1 | contig 28977 bp, 22 predicted proteins | sample AD_UKC045_MetaG_FD_89891 | JGI IMG/M metagenome (GOLD analysis project Ga0116156, IMG submission 89891) | Active sludge microbial communities of municipal wastewater-treating anaerobic digesters from USA - AD_UKC045_MetaG | ecosystem: Engineered > Bioreactor > Anaerobic > Digestate | place: USA...
ATTTATGCAACTTAATTTGATTGATTTACTTTCGATTGATAAAAAAGATATTACACCATTAAAAAATTTTGAACAGTTAGAGTTGCCTTGGGATTTGTAAATTTTTTTTGGACAGCAGTGTTTTCATCCTGATATTTCAAAAGCAGTTCGTAATATTTTTGAAATAATTGAATCTGCGCATCTGAAAAACTCACTTTGTTTTGTTTGGCGAATGATAAAATCAAATCATATAGCTGAGCGGTCATTTTTTTCTCCCAAATCGAATAGTAATAGTGATTTTATTGGTCGATTAATAATTTCAAATCGTTAAGCATTTTTTCAATTGAAAATTCTTGGTTGACAAGATTAAACCCCGCTTTTCCGAATTCGGCTCGTTTGGTTTTGTCCTTGATTAAAATTTCAAAGTATTTAACGGCTGATTCTATGTCTCCGCATTCGTATAAAAAGCCGGTTTCATTATGTATCACAACTTCAGGGGTTCCGTCAACTCTTGACGCTATTACCGGCAGTCTGCATGCGAAAGCTTCAAGAATCGAACGCGGCAATCCTTCCCATAAAGAGGTTAAACAAAAAATGTCTGCGGAAATAAGAAAATTCTCGACGTCCTTTCTCCATCCGGTCAATGTAATCTTATTGTCAAGACCGAACCTTTTAATTTCTTGTTCGATAACATTTTTAAGTTCGCCTCCTCCTATTAAAATAAAATTCAGATTTGAAAATCTATTATTCAGAATAGAGGCGATTTTAACGAATTCCAAAGGATTTTTTTGGGGTTTGAAACAAGCGGTCATAATAATCGTTATATTGCCGGGTTTGATTCCCAATCCGGATTTAATTTTATTTTTTTTTTGAATGTCTAAATTGTATGCCATCTCAAATTTTTTAAAATCTATTCCGCTTCTGATTAAAACGTATTTATTTTCGCAGCCGATATTATTATCAAGCCCTTTTAATATATTATCTTTAGCTACGACAATAATTTTATCCGTAAAACGAGCCGCTATTTTTTCCAGAAAAATAAATAAACGGCGTTTCAGAAAATTTTGATTGGGCGTAAACCCCCAGCCGTGAACGGTATGAAAAATTTTTTTTGAACCCGCGAGTTTTGCCGCAAATCTTCCAAGTATGCCGGCTTTTGAGCTGTGCGTGTGGATTATGTCGAATTTATTTTTTTTTAGAAAAATGAAGAGTTTAATAAGCGCCGCGGCGTCGCGAAACGGATTAATGTTTCGAATAAGTTCGGGAATCTCAAATTGTTTGACTTTTGGATTTATTAAGGATTTATCGAGTATGCCTCCGCTTCCGAATACGAGCGTAGCGTCAAATCCAAGTTCGGCGAAATAATTGACAGAATAAACTGCGTTTAGCTGAGCTCCGCCAAGTTCAAGTTTTGTTATGATATGAACGATTTTTTTCATAATCCGGATACTGTCGTAAAAGCGGATTTTATTGAATTCTGCATTGAAGAATAATTCCATTCGGCGTATCTGCCTACCGGATAAATGGAATTATTTTCATAGAAATTCCGCAAAATTTCCATAATTTTTTTTCTGCGTTTATCGAATATGACGTAACCGTATTTTATGTCAAGTAAAAATTGTTGACATATTTTTGAATCTTTTCTTGAATATATTCCGATATCGAAGAATTGTTTTTTTATTTGATTCAGATAGCTTGCGGTTTTAAATTTATCTAATCCGGATTTGGAGCTTATTTCGACGTAGCTTGAATGGAGCTCGGGAGACGGAACCGAATATCGGCTGAAATTATGATAAAATCCGGCTCTGTAAAAATCGTATTTTTTTTCCGGAAAATAAATCCAGTGGCGTTTATTTTCCACGGAAGAGTCGATACCATAATTTATATTGAATATCGAAACATAATCGAGTTTTGAAATCAAACTTTCGAATTTGCCGCGATTAACGCATAATTTTAAAAAGTCCGGCAAAGGTATAGTGGTAATAAGATTTTCGTATTTGTATTTTTCAGTTGATGCGGAAATAATCTTATTTTTAAAGTCGATTCCGGTTATAGTTGAATTTAAAACAACCTTGTCTTTTATTATATTATAAACGCCGTTAATTAAGGAACCTATTCCGTTTTTTTTTGGATAATAGAAATTATAATTATATCCTTTGTAATTATTTTGTTTTTTTAACGCTCCGTTTAAAATCGATTCAATTGCGGGAGCCGGCATATAATCCGAGAACCAGTCCGTTGTGATTTTTGAAAGATTGGTTTTCCATAGTTTTTCATTATACGGAATCATAAAATTATCGCAAATTCCGTTTCCGTAGTAAGAAAGCATCCATTTGAGATAATTGGCTCTTGAAACTTTATTTTGATTATATTTTTTTAAAATTGAATTCAGACAATCAAACCTTTTGTCTTCCGGCAGATATGAAAGATTGAGCTGGAACGGATAAGGAATAAAGCCGTCGAGGATTTTTATAAAAGCTTTTCTTTGAAGTTTGTTTATGTTTTTTTTTTGAATATCTTGAAAAAATTTTTCGGTTAATTTATCGGAAAAATGGAATAAATGACCGGTATAATCAAAGATAAAACCGTTTTCATTAAAACTTCTGCACAGACCGCCTGCGGAGTTTTCTTTTTCGAGAATTATGAAATCGTTATTTTTTTTTTTTAACGACGCTGAGAAGAATCCCGAACATAATCCCGAGAGTCCGCCGCCCAAAATTACCGTTTTAAAATATTTCATTATTAAAATTTAGAAATGCTTTTATTGCAAGTAATAAAAAATATCCGTTCGTTCATTTCGTAATTGATTTCAAAATAAATCTTCGTTATTTTACAATTCAAGACTGATTCTATCATTTCCTGAAAAGTCTGTTTGGTTTTTGCAATAACGCTTTCTTTTGTAATCTTGAATTTCTGAAGCTCGTCAAGACCTGAATTGATGTATTTTTTTTCCGCCTCCGAAAAAATGTTGGAAAAGGTAAAAATTATTTTATTGTCCTTAACGTCGACCTCTATATCGGAGTTTATTTCGTTAAGTTCTTTAACGCTGTAATTTTGGGCTGCCGATTTAAGCGCCACTTCGATGTTTTCGTTTGCAAGCGAAAGTTCGGCGTTGGATTTATTCACAAATAAAGCTCGGTATAATTCTTTAACCGCTTTTTTACTGTCGTTTTGAGAAACTCCGAATATCACGTTTAACTGTTCCGGAACCTGATATGTCGTATATATGTTGATTTTGTTTTGCGAAAGTATTTTTGAAAATTTTGCGAACAATCCCACGGTATTGTGCATTCCTTCGCCGACAATATAAACAAGCGAATAAGGAAATAGCAGGCTTACGTCTTCCGGACAGATTTCTTTGTCGTTTCTCAATTCGCTTACGACCGCGTTGAGATTATTTTGAAACAGCTCTTTTTCTTTGTCGTCGGCGAAGTCGGGTTCGGCTATCGCATAAGAAAGCGAATCTATGCTTGAAGTAATTTGAGTGAACGATATTTTTTTTTCAAAAAGAGATTTTTCAATTTTATATCCGATTCCGATTTCATTATCCATATCCTGCTTCATTATGTTGAGAAAATATATTTTATCTCTTGCCGCTATGCCTTTTACCACTTCGTAGGTTTTTTCTTTTTTAGGAACGACGAGCGTGCCTGAATTAGAGGGTTCAAACGTGTTTCTTATCCTCAACGGAATTTTTTTTTCTTCAAGCGGTTTCAATGTTCCGCTATGAAGAACTTTCGCGCCGCCGTAAGCGAGCTCTCTTACCTCGCGGTAAGAAATTACTTTTATCGTTTCTACGGTTATTCCTTCCTCTTTAAACAAGTTCGGATCAACTCTTAATATTCCGTTCACATCCGTGAAATTTTCATAACACTCGACGTTGAATGCGGCGCTCGCTATTGCTCCGGTAAAATCTGACCCGCCGCGTCTGAACGTTGTGAAATCGCCGTTTTTGTCTATTGCGTAAAATCCGGGAATTATAATTATGTCCGCTTTTAAAGAATCTCCGTATTTTTTTAAATTGGCGAGACTGCCCGGCAGTAAAGAAGCGTTTCTGTAATTTGAATCTGTTATTAAACCGCATTTTTCGGGATATATAATTTCGGCTTTAACTCCTATGCTTTTTAAATATGCCGCGGGTATGCTGACAAACATACGTTCGCCTTGCGACACTATCGCGGCGTAATACCTGTCGAAATCGTCGAATTTATTTTTTATTATTTTGTCAAGTTCTTCAAAAATCGGATTTAAAAAATCCGTATTAAGACCAAGCGCTTTTGTTTCTTCATAGTATTTGTTTTTGATTTTTTCAATATTTTCAGAGGGATATTCGTTGTAATAAAAATATTTTGACGCTACTTTTTCAAGCTGGTCGGTTATTTTAATATCGTTTGAATCCTTTTTGCCGAATGTGGATAAAACAACGTATTTCATTTTTTTATCCGGTAATATTATGTTTTGAAAAATGTGTTTGATTCTCTCTGCAGACGCTACCGAACTGCCGCCGAATTTCGCTAATTTCATTTTTAAATACCTCCGCACAATAATATAAACTTAAGTTGAATATTAATAATATTTTCGGATAAAACAATATTTTTTTAAAAAAAATTTAAGTTTTGCTTTTTTTTGCCGATATATGTATTAGAAAGATAAAAACGGAATTTTGTTATAAATTTTTTCAAAACGGTTAAAAGCCGGTTTGATATTACAGGGAAGTAATAAATCATGCTGATATTAGATGCGTCGATTCAATTCGCAAATCGAATGCTCAATATTCACTATAAACAAATGGATATGCATTTGAGACGGCTGTCGTCGGGTTATAGAATTAACTCCGCGGCGGACGATCCTGCAGGACTGGCGGTTTCGGAAAGAATGCGAACCCAGATAAACGGATTAAAACAAGCTCAAAGAAACATACTGGACGGAATTAGCGCGTATCAGACTGCCGAAGGAGGATTGATTGAAATTCAATCTATGCTTCAGCGTATGAACGTTCTTGCCGTTCAAGCGGCTAACGATACGCTTGACGACAGCGACAGAGAATTGATTGAACTCGAAGTAGACGAGCTTAAAGATGAAATTAACAGAATGATTAATTCCTGCGATTTCAACGCTAAAAAAATATTTGACGGTTCCGATTCGATTTCATATCTTCATATCGGAGCAAACGCCAATCAGACCGTAGAATTTTATAATTCTGATTTATCAAACGACGTTTTAAATCTTTCTAACGTGAGCGTATCGAACAGAGAATCAGCCGAATCGTCTATTTCTATTTTAGCCGCGTCTTTGAATAAAGTATTAAAAGAACGGACTATAATAGGCGCGCGCATTAACCGGCTTGAACATTCGTATAACTTTGCAAAAGTAATGGAAGAAAATCAAACTGCGGCAGAGTCTCGCATAAGGGACGCGGATTTCGCCGAGGAAATGACCGCTTTTCTTAAATCAAAAATTTTAGCCGAAGCGGCTCAAGCTATATTGATTCAGGCGATGCGCATTCAAAAAGATTATATAAATAATCTGTTTTTATCAGTTTCTCCAAAAAGAGGGCGATAAAAAAACGAGAACCGTAAAAAGTTCGAGTCTCCCGATAATCATAAAAAACGATAAAACGTATTTTACCGGCTGCGGGAAAAAACTGAAGTTTTCTATCGCGCCGACTTTTGCTATGCCGGGTCCAATATTCCATAATGTCGCGGCTACCGCCGAAGCCGATGTTTCAATATCGTAATTAAATAAAGATACAAACAAAGAACCAGATATAAAAATCAAAACGGCTAATACGAAAAAACCGAGTATTTGAAACAGAATATGTTTTGGAAACGGATGATTTTCTAATTTTAACGTTACTATCGCGTTTGGATATATTGTCCTGAATATTTGAAGTTTTGCGAATTTATATAGAATAATAACTCTGATTACTTTCATTCCGCCGGCGGTCGAACCCGCGCATCCGCCGACAAACATTAGCGTTATTAATAATATTTTACAAAACGAAGGCCACTGATTAAAATCAGCGGTTGCGTATCCTGTGGTTGTAAGTATGGATACAATTTGAAATCCGGCGTAACGTAAAGACGTCAAAAATGAATTATAATAATTGTTGAAATACAATATTGCCGCGGTTAATAAAATTGATATTGAGATTATTCCAATATAAGTTTTAAATTCAACGTCTTTAAAAAGAGTTTTGTAATTGCAATGCAATAAAGAATAATACAGAGAAAAATTCAAACCCGCGCATATCATAAAAAAAGTTATTATAAATTCGATTACAACGCTTTCGTATCCCGCGATGCTTTTGTTCAGAGTTGAGAATCCGCCCGTAGCCATTGTCCCGAATGAATGACACATAGAATCAAATAAATTCATTCCGAATAACGCAAGCAAAATTATTTCTATAAATGTGAAACCAAAATATATATACCATAAATATCTCGCAGTGTCCGCCGTTTTTGGTTTAATGCCGCTTTTTATAGGGCCTGGCGATTCGAATTTCATTAGATTTCTTCCGCTCGCTCCAAGAAAAGGGAAAAGCGCAACAAATAAAACTATTATCCCCATTCCTCCAAGCCAATGAGTAAAACTTCTCCAAAATAAAACTCCTTTTCCGATTATCTCGACGTTTTTTATTACAGACGAACCAGTGGTTGTAAATCCGGAAACGGTTTCAAAAAAAGCGTCCGAATATGTGGGAAAAATTCCTGAAAACACAAAAGGCAGCGAGCCGAATAAACCTGCGATTATCCATCCGAAACCGACTATGAAAAACGATTCTTTGACAGATATTTTTTTTTGGACATTATAATTCAGACCGAATAAAAGGGTTCCGGAAACAAGACAGATTATAATTGAATAAAGAAAAGCGTTCAATCCGGATTCGTTATAATACATAATCCATAATACCGAGGGAATCATAGATATTCCTATGATTAGAATCAGCAAACCGAAAATTTTTATGATGAGACGCGGATTCATTTTTTTTAATTTTTTTTATAAAAAATATCCCAGATTTCAGACATTTGATTTTCAAGAGTTATTATTATGGCTATATCGCCGTTCATTAAAAAATCAGTTCCTTTTGGTATGATAACCGAGTTGTTTCTGAGGATAGCTCCTATTAAAGTGGTTTTTGGTAGTTTCGCTTCAAATAACGGCTGATTTAAAATATCGCAGTTTTCATTTACTTCAAGTTCCACTATCTTGCTTTTTTCGTCTGATAAAACGGCTATGGTTCTCATTTTGTCTTTCATTAGAAAACTTAGTATTGCGCCGGAAGTTATAATCATAGGATTCACTACGGTGTCAATGCCGAGCATTTTGGCTATGGAAATATATTCTGTTCTTTGAAGCGTAATAAGAGTTTCTTTAACGCCCTTGTTTTTTGCTAAAACGGCCGATATCAGGTTATCTTCGTCGTTAGAGGTTAACGCTAAAAAAGTATCGGCTTCCGCTATATTCTCGGATTCGAGAAAATCAGGGTCGAGCGCCGAGTCGTTAATGATAATAGTTTTGTAAAGCTCTTTTGAAAGATATTCGCATCTGTCTTTATCCGGTTCGACTATTTTCATTTCAAACTTGTCGTTTTCAAGCATATTTGCAAGCGTAAAACCTACATTTCCCCCGCCGAATATCATTATTTTTTTTCTTAATAATTTTATTTCATTAAAATTTTGAGCGACTTTGAATATCGAGATTTTGTCTCCCATAATAAAAATTTTATCGCCGCTTTCAAAATAATCATTGCCGTTCGGTATGATTAATTTTTCGTTCCTGTAAATTCCAACGACAATGATATTGTCGCCCAATCTTAAATTTTTTAACGGGATTTTTAAAAATTTGTAATCTGCCGCCGCTGTAAATTCGCGCATAAGAATTTTATCTTTTGCAAAAAATTCTATTGATGCTATGCCCGGAGTTTTTATGCGTTTTGCTATTTCATTGGCGGAAAAATTTTCAGGACAAAAAACAAGGTCGATTCCGAAAAAGTCTAAACCTCCGATTTTCCTTCCTTCAAGAAATTCTTTGTTTCTCACTCTGGCTATTGTTTTTTTTACGCCGAGATTTTTTGCGGTCAAAGCCGATATTAAATTTACCGCGTCGTCGGCTGTTACCGATATGAATAAATCCGCGGATGCGGCGTTTATCTCGGACAGGAATTGCAAATTAACAGCGTTCCCCGACACTGTTTTTACGTCAAGTTTGTCTTCTACTTCTTTTAATCTGAATTTATCGATATCTACAACCGTAATATCATTGTTTTGCAAAGAAAGCAGTTCTGCAAGATACGAGCCGATAAATCCGGCGCCAACAATAAAAATTTTCATAATTTAAAATCCGGATATTTAGTTTTGTTATTTTACTTCTATAGTTCTGTTTGAAGCGTTTAGTTTATCCCAATCTCCGTCCTGTAAAAATTTGTATTCGTAAATTCCGGGTTTTAAATTTATTCTTATAAACCATTTGCCTTCGGCGTTTTTTTCAAGATTATATTGTTCAGTGTTCCACTCGTTAAACGAACCGGCAACTGTTACTTTGCCGGCTGCCGGGGCTTCGATTTCAAATAAAGTTCCCGAATTGTTTGCCTGCTGCGAACCCGCTGAAACCTTTATTTTTCTGTTGTCTTTGTTCAATAAGTCCCAATCTCCGTTCTGTAAAAATTTATATTCGTATTCGCCGGGTTCGAGCGTAAGATACGTCGACCATTTTCCGTTTTCTCCGCGGTCAAGTTTGCAGACGGAATTATTCCATTCGTTGAAAGAACCGGCGAGAGTAACTTCGTTAGCGTTCGGCGCATATATCTCAAATAAAACGGATTTGCTTGAATTAGATTTTGGTTTTACGTTGACTGTTCTGTTGTCTTTATTTAATTTATCCCAGTCGTTATCCTGAATATATTTGAATTCGTATGTTCCTTTTTCAAGTTCCACTTCGACAGACCAGTTTCCGTTACCGTCGTTGTTCAGCGGCGTTGCGTTCATATCCCAATTATTGAAGGTTCCGGCAACATTAATTTTTTTAGCGTCTGGAGCGGAAATTTTAAATAATTGTTTTACCGGTTGTTTAGAAGCTCTGTTTTTCTTTAAAAAACTTTTTGAGAAATTTTCGTCGGTATTGTATAAAATAAGAACTGATCTCGGAGCGGTTCTTACTGATTTTTTTGTTACGTTAGCTTTTATTCCAGCTTCGTAGAAATTGTTTTTATCAGCCGCCATAAACCATTCTGATTCGGGAATTTCAACGGCTATTTCAAAAGGATTAGGATTGTAGATTGCCAGCGCGTTTTCCCATCTGTCGGAGGTTGTTCCTTTGTTAATAATAAAAGAAACGCATTTTGATGGAAGTTCGATATTCAAATCGTCGTCGAGAAAATAAATATTTTCTTTGATTTCTTTTCCGGTTTTAAGTCTGAATAACGGATGGTCGGCGCGTAATTTTATCAGTCCTTTATAATAATTTGAAACGTTTAAATATTTTTCTTTTCGCGTCCAATCGACTTGGTTCACTTTATCGCCTTTGTTATAGGGATTGTCAATAAAATCTTTGCTTCTTAAAAAATCCTGTCCTACTTGAATAAAAGGAATTCCCTGCGAGGTCAATATAATCGCGGCTCCGAGTTTATCCATTTCAATTCTATCCGCGTCTGAAATAGCCAAATCCCGTTTGGTTGAAATAACGAGTTTGTCCCATAAAGAATAATTGTCGTGACATTCTATATAATTTATTGTTTCATTGGGCTGAGCCGCGAAATCGGTTACGCTTCCAATAACGCCTTTTTTTATGCCTTCGGAGTTATTTCCGGCTTGAAGATAGCCCTGTGAAGCGTCGCTTACTCCGGCTTTTATAGCAGACCTGAAATGATCGTTAAAACAGCCGAACCCTTTATTTTTCTGGGTTCCTTTAACGGTTGCCGCAGGAACAAGCGAATTGCCGCCGGTCCATGGTTCGCCGTAAACTAAAATATCGGGTTTGATTTTTTTCAATTCTTCAACGGCTATTTTCATTGTTTCAAGATCTATCAAACCCATTAAGTCAAATCTAAACCCGTCAATACCGTATTCTTTAACCCAAAATTTTAAAGAGTCGATAATATATTTGCGTCCCATTAAAGATTCGCTTCTGAATTCATTGCCGCATCCCGAGCCGTTTGAATATCCGCCGTCGTCTCTGACCCTGTAATAATAATTAGGAGCAAGCCCGTTAAAACTGACTCTAACTTCGGGATTGCCCTCGGCAGTGTGATTATAAACGACGTCAAGAACTACTTTAATTCCTTTTTTATGAAACGCGTCTATCATTTTTTTTGTTTCAATAACCCTTGTTATATCGTCTCTTTTAGTCGAATAGGATCCTTCGGGAGAATTGAAATGAAACGGCATATATCCCCAGTTATGCTCGTCTTTATCTTCGTCGTTGTCAAAATCCTGAAAAGGCATAATCTGAACCGCATTGACTCCCATTTGTTCAATATGCGAAAGCATTGTTGAAATATTTTTGTTTGACGGAAGCGAAGCGGGATATTCCGCAAGCCCTAAATATTTTCCTTGATTTTTAACTCCCGAACTCGGATGTATCGAGATTTCCCTAACGTGAAGCTGATATATAACCGCGTCGGAAGGCGGAAAAATAGGGGATTTGGCGATATCCGTATTATCCGGCGCTACGACAATGCATCTGCCGCGGGTCGCGGTATTGCATTTTGAATAAGGATCCATAATTTCATATTCTTCGTTTATGAAAACCGAATGAAAAGTATAATATTTGTTCGCAAGATTTCCGTCTAACGACGCTTCCCATATTCCGTTTCCAATATCTGACATTTTATATTTTACAGGTTCGCCTCCCTTCGGTTGTTCGTATATGTTTACGTATAATTGAGCGGCGGTAGGAGCAAATGCTCTGAATATTGTCCGGTTTTCAGAGTAAAGGGCTCCGAGCTCTATATCCTTGAAATAATAAGGGTCGTCAACTATTTTTCCCGCGACCAGCGGTCCTTCTTTATAACCGGGAATTGAAACCGAACCGTCGATTTTTGAAGTGACCGAAATCGGATTTTCAAGCTCGCAATCTATTACTTTGATTTTTCCATTTATTAGTTTTGGAACGGCTGTTATTACTTTGCTTGTTTTTCCGTTTTTATCTTTGTATATTACTTCTTCAGGTTTGAAATTTATTTGATATAAACTTTTGGATAAAATTATTGAAAAAGATTTCGGCGAATTCATCAGCGATTTAACTACCCGCGGAGAAACGTCGGGTTTTGTTTCATAGACTTTTCTGTCTTCCGCAAGCAAATAAATATGGTCTCCGAAATTTTTAATATTAAAAAATCTGTCTGGGTCGTCTTTTAGTTCCCATTCTTTGAATCGAGGCAACAAACCAAAATCTTCCGCGTTTCCGAACGCCGAAGGGTTTAAAATAAAATATGCGCCGAAGTCGTCTTTTCCTGCAGAAATTAAAGCCCCTGATTTATTTGTGTGTATTCCCCATGCCCATAACGTCCAATGTTCGTAATCTCCGTCGGGTCTGTGATAATGAACCGTTATGTCGTTTCCGAATACCGGAAATACAAATACCGCGGCAATTATTAAAATTAATAAACAAATAAATGATTTCATTAATAACCCTCCCAACAAATTTTTGATACGTTCCTTAAAAGTATAACTTAAATATTTGATTTTGTCAAAATTATTTATATTTGATTTTTTTTTAGTCGAGTAATAAAATGAATTTTATGAAAATATTTAGAAATTTGAGTTTTGCGTTATTTGTTTTTTTTATTTTTTGTTGCGGAGACTCTTCGACTAAAAAAAGTCCCTCGTTAAATATTAATTCCGTAAAAAATCTTATAAGGGTTCCGTTATGCAGACAGGCGACAAATTATACTTGCGGAGTATCGGCGCTTCAATCAATATTATATTATTATGGAGACGAATTTAGAGAAGATATTCTTGCGGCTAACGTAGCCGCTGACTCTTATAGCGGAACCGGTTATCTGAATATCGCGGATTTTGCGGATTCTCTGGGTTATAACGTAGATTACGATACAAATCTTACCATTGATTATTTGAAAAATTCGATTGATTCGGGAATACCGGTAATAGTCGCGATTCAGGCGTGGACTGATTCTTCGCAAATTAATTGGGTTAACGATTGGGACGATGGTCATTACGTTGTGGTAATAGGTTACGACGACTATAATTTTTATTTTATGGATCCTTCCACTCTTGGAAATTATGCGTATATCCCTTTAAATGAATTTATCTCAAGATGGCACGACACAGATTCCGATTGGATTACTCCGCTTGAAAATTTCGGGATAAGAATATGGAAGCCCGCAGTTAAATACGATAGAAACGCTATTCTTAAAATTGATTAGAACCCTTGATTGTATTTTTTAGTTACAGATTTTGAAATTGATTTTTTTTTTGAAGGATTGAAGAAATGAAATCATTAGAAAAATTTATTAAATATTTTACCGTTGTTTGCGTAATTTATTTTTTTATAAATCCCGCTTTTTCTGAAACAAAATATAAGAATGAATTTAAATTAAGCGTTGTTGTGGGACCGGTTGGGCCTTGGGGAGAATCGGCTTCAAAATTTGCCGAACTCGTTAAACAAAGAACTGACGGACGAGTTAATATCAAACCGTATTTCAACGGTCAATTATTCGCCGGAAAACAAACAAACGAATTTCTGCTTGTTAAACAGGGAGCGGCTGATTTTGCGCTCGGCTCGACAATTAACTGGTCGACTACAATAAAAGAATTGAATCTGTTTTCTTTACCGTTTTTTTTTCCTGATTACGATTCGCTTGATTCCGTGAAAAACGGCAAACCGGGCAAAATGATTTTTTCAGCGATAAAAAAAAAGGGAGCGGTTCCGCTTGTATGGTTTGAAAACGGATTCAGACAGCTTACAAATTCAAAAAGAAATATTAATTCTCCGCAGGATTTGAATAATATGAAAATACGAGTGGTTGGCTCCCCGATATTTATTGATATTTTTAAATCGCTTGGCGCGAATCCGGTTTCATTAAACTGGAGCGAATCAATTACGGCTTTTCAGCAAAATACGGTCGACGGTCAGGAAAATCCGGTCGTGTCGGTTTTAATGCCTTATAAAATCTGGCAGTTTCATAAATATTTGACCTTATGGAATTACGTTATTGACCCTCAAATTCTGATTGTTAATCAAAATGTCTGGAATAAATTTTCTAAACAGGATAAAGAAATAATTATTGCCGCCGCCGTCGAAGTTTCAGTTTGGCAGAAAAAAGTTTTACGGGAAGATAACAGCGTTGATTTTACTTCGAAATTTATGACTGAAAATAAAATGAGCGTGAATCTTTTAACCAAAAACCAAATCGAATCTTTTAAAAATCAGACTAAACCCGTTTATGACAAATGGATTAAAATTATCGGCTCGGATTTGGTTAAATCAGCCGAATCTCTGATGAAATGAAATTAAATTTTGTAAAATATTTATTTGGGAATTTTGAAGAGATTCTCGGTTGTTTTCTGCTTTTTGGAATGCTCGCCCTTGCTTTTGCGAATATTCTTTGCCGGTATTTTTTTCATTACCCTTTTGCGTTCACTGAAGAAATTGAAATCGCGGGTCTTGTATGGATAACGATGCTCGGTTCTTCAATCGCTTTTAAAAAAAAATCTCATATTGGATTTAATTTTTTGGTAAATAAATTTTCGCCTTTGTTCCGTAAATATTTTTTAATTATATCTTATCTACTGGTCATAATTTTATTCTGTTTTTTATGCGGATACGGAATAAATCAGATTTTAGACGAAATCGAACTTGAGATAATTTCGGAATCTTTGGGAATCCCTCAATGGATTTATACTCTGGCGGTTCCTGCCGGCGCGATTTTAATTATTATGCGAACCGCGTCGCTGATGATAAAAACTATTTTTCTAAAAAATAATAATTGATATTTTTTTATAATGAGCGAAACTATTTTGTTTTTTTTAAGTTTATTTATTTTTCTTTTAGCCGGCGTTCCGGTATCGGTTTCGCTTGGATTATGTTCGGCGTTTCTTATTTATTATTTTGATCTTGGCGTATCATGTTTTGCGGCGGTTTTTTTTGCGAGCGCGGCTAAATACCAATTGCTTGCGATTCCTTTTTTTATACTCGCGGGTTTGATTCTTGATAAAACCGGAATTTCAGAAAGATTATTGAAATTAATCGGATTGATAATAGGCGGTATTGCCGGAGGTCTCGCATATGTCGCGGTTTTAATTGGACTTGTGTTTGCGGGCGTGTCCGGTTCCGGTCCTGCTGACGCGGCGGCTTTGGCGACTGTTTTGATTCCGGTTATGGTTTCCGCAGGATATGATATTAATTTTTCTTCGGCATTAATAGCGTCCTGCGGTTCGCTTGCGATAGTAATCCCGCCGAGCATTGCGTTTATTATATACGGCGGCATTACCGGAACTTCGGTTTCCGAATTGTTTGCCGCCGGAATTATGCCGGGAATAATTATCTCGTTAAGTTTGATAATTCCGGTTTTTTATATTTCAAAAAAAAATAATTGGGCGGGAGGCAAACGCGGTTCATTGAGAGAAATCATCGCGGCTTTCAAAGAATCAGTTTGGGGACTTGCCGCTCCCGTAATTATTCTTGGAGGCATTTATACCGGAATTTTCACTCCAACAGAATCCGCCGTTATTGCAGTGGTCTACGCGTTATTCGTCGGTTGCGTGATTTATAAAACTTTAAATCTTAAATCAATTTATAATTTGTTCAAAGAAGCCTTGATTTCTTCGGCTGTTGTAATGCTGATAATAAGTTTTGCCGGTTTATATTCCTGGGCGGCCGCTACTCTCGGAATTATTGACAAGTCTTCCGTATTGATTTTGGAATCGTCTTCAAATCAGTATATGGTTTTGATTTTAATAAATATAATTCTTTTGATATCGGGAATGTTTCTTGACGCGGTTTCAATTTATTCTATTTTTCTGCCGATTCTAATGCCTGTAATTTCTCATTTCAATTGGAATCCGGTCTGGTTTGGAATTATTATGACAGTTAATCTTGCGATTGGTCAGATTACTCCGCCAGTTGCCGTAAACCTTTTTGTGGTTTCTAATATTTCAAATTCTTCCGTTGAAAATATCTCTAAACGTTTGTTCCCTTTTATTATTGCAATGATTGCGGCCTTGGTTATTTTAATATTGTTTCCTGAAATTTCTCTTTTTATACCGGAATTGTTAAATATATGAAACGCGGCGGATATAGCGATTTGCCTTTGCATTACGGTTCGGTTCCATACTGGCTTTCGGAACGAATGAGCCGTCTCGGAAAATTAATTGTTGAAGCGATAATCTCGAATTATGGAAAAAAAGAGGTTGTCAGAAGATTGAGCGATCCGTTGTGGTTTCAATCTTTCGGCTCGGTTTTAGGTATGGATTGGCATTCGTCCGGCATTACTACGTCGGTTATGGGAGCTTTAAAAAAAAGCATTAATCCGGTTTCAAAAGAACTTGGAATTTACGTTTGCGGCGGAAGGGGAAAGTATTCGAGACAAACTCCGGACGAACTGTTGAGAGTTTCGGAAGCAACCGGGCTTGACGGAAATCATCTTGTCAGATGCAGCAAATTAAGCGCGAAAATAGACAATACCGCGGTGCAGGACGGGTTTAATCTTTATCTCCATAATTTTGTTTTAACGGATGAAGGAGATTGGACTGTTATTCAGCAGGGGATGAATACGGAATCGAAATTTGCCCGAAGATATCACTGGCTTTCTGAAAATGTTAAGCGTTTCGATGAAGAACCTCATTCCGCTGTAGTGGGCGAAAATCAGGGGTTGATTTTGAATTTAACGGATAAAAACGCGGGACAAACTAAAACCTCGATAGTCGAACTCGCAAAAGAACCTCCGGAAAAGATTTTGAATGAAATAAAAAAAATAATTCTTCCGGCAAGACATAACGTTACTGAAAAAGACGTTAATTTAAAACGGCTCGGCGCTGTTCTTACGGTTGCTTATGAAAAAAACGTAAACGATTTCTGTTCGCTTCTCTTAACGAACGGACTTGGTCCCAGGACAATTCAGTCTCTTACTCTGGTAAGCGAAATTATTTTTGGAACTCCTTCGAGATTCTCCGACCCCGCAAGATTTTCCTTTGCTCACGGAGGCAAAGACGGAACTCCGTTTCCAGTTCCTATCAAGATTTACGATAAATCGATTTCCGTTTTAAAAGACGCAGTCAATAAATCTAAAATCGGATATGCGGATAAAATGAAATGCATTAAAAAACTGAATGAAATTTCAAATCTGTTTGAAATAAAATTGAATCCCGTCGCCGATTTTGACAAAACTGTCCAAAATGAAAAAGCTAATTCCAAAATTTACGGCGGCAGAACCGTTTTCGATTAAACTTTTGATAATATAAATAGCTTTTCCGGTTTATCCGGCTTATAGGAGCGCGCTTCCAAAAAATTCCACTTTTTTACTGAACAATCAGGCGGAACGGTCAGTAATAATAGAAAGCTAATTTTTTAGTTTTCTAAAGAAAATACGATTTTGTTTTTAATAATCTTCAACTGCAAACGCGGTTGAATTTCAAGTAACCGCAGGGTGAAACCTGCGGTATTAAAAAACTTGAAGAAACAACCCTGAAAGGGTTAAATTTAATGCTGTCTTGAAATTCGACCCTTAACAGGGTCGTTTTCATATTTTTTTATTAACCGTTTATTTCATCAACGGCTATGTGAAATTCGACGCTCTTTGCAACTTGTTGCAACTTTCAGCGTCGTAATAAAAGTTTAAAAATTACTTTTTACGTAAACAACTGAAAAGACATACGAAAAGTTTATTGAATTTATCGGAACGCTTTCTTGCTACGCCCGTCTTACGGAAAAAAATAATAATATTGACAATATATCATTTGTAATTATATAATCTATACGTTTTAGTAATGAAAGTCGATTTGAACTTAAAAAAGGTCGCTTAAAAAAGTAATTTGTAAAAAATCAGTTCTCAAAGGAGATGCAAAATGATTAAGAAACAATTTATTTTTTTGATGGCAATAATTCTGATTTTTTCTTCTTCTCTATTTGCCGGCGTCGAACTGGTATTCAATGATCCTCCGCTTTCAAATAACATTGATTTAAAAGTAATCTCTTTTATCAGCGGCGCTACGTCCACGCTTGATATTGCAATTTATAATTTGACCAATCGGGCAATCAGCGATAAAATAATCGCGGTAAAAAAAAAGGGCGTTAAAGTTCGTATAGTTACCGAATCGGACAACTGGAACGATATTACGGACAAACTTGTAAAAGAAGGAATTCCGGTTGTTAAGGATTCAGACGGCGGCGGCGGAGAAGGGCTGATGCATGATAAATTTATTATTCGCGATAAAAAAGACGTGCTGACAGGTTCTTTTAATTTTACTTATCCGCAGATTGACCTTGATAAAAATTGTATAGTTATTTTAACTACTGCTTCAGGCGCCGCAAGTATTTATTCGACTGAATTTAATCAGATGTTTGTTAATAAAAAATTCGGCGCGCAAAAAAACTCGCCGGCAGTAACTAAAACTAAAGTTGGCTCAACCAATGTGGAAATTTATTTTTCGCCTAAATCAAATATAATTTCTCGTTTGGTATCCGCAATAGAAACCTGTAATTCAAGCATATTATTTAATATATTTACTTTTTATAATAAAGAACTCGCCGATGCAATGATCGCTCAGAAAAAACTCGGAAGAAAAGTTAAAGGAGTGTTTGACAGAGTTCAGGCAGAATATGAATTTTCAAGGGATGAAGCAATGATTGCAGCCGGCTGCGATATCCGTTATGACAACTATGTCGAAGGCAGTCTTCACGAAAAAAATATGACTATCGACGCCGGAACTTCAAGCGACCCGCTTTGTATTATAGGCTCGTTTAATTATACGACTACCGCTAATACGACTAATGATGAAAATATAATTATTATACACAGCCCAACATATTCAAAACTGATGAAAGCAAATATTGAAAATATCTATAATAAGTCTGCGGCTCGCTCGCGAACCGCAGCGAGTTCTAAAACTGCCGCGAATTCAAAAACGAAAAAAAAAGTTTTGAAGAGAATCAGAGGTTGGGATAATAAAAACTGAAATTTTGGCAATGAAATCAAAACATCAACTTTGAAAGGATTCTTTTTAAGACGTCGGTAGGTTTGCCGGTTTTTAGGCGAGTCGTTTCCGGTTTTTATTCATCATAACAATTTATTCGTAATTTGACGCATTGAATCCGCCGACAAATTGATTGTTATAATTATTCCTTTGTTAACGCCTTTGTTTTCCGCGTATATTTTTCCGCTATGAAGTTTAATAATTTCAGAAACTATATTGAGACCTATTCCTTCGCCGGAAACCGCGTTTTTGGCGGCGTTTGAATCTCTATAAAACCGAGCGAAAATATCCGCAGGATTATTTGTCGTAAGTCCAAAACCGTAATCTTCGATTTTTATCGTCATATTATTTTTTTCGGAAATAATCGAAATATTTATTTTTAAAGGTTCGGTTTCTTCGCTGTATTTTAATGAATTATCGAATAAGTTGATGAATACCTGTTCAAAAAGTTTTCTATCTGCGAATATATAATTTTGACCGTTTATATTAAAATTAATTTCGATTTCTCTCGAAGATAATATTTTTTTATTTTGGATATATTCATTAATTATTTCATTTAAAAAAGCGGGTATGTCAATTTTTTCAATATTAATTTGCGCCTGATTATTTTCAATTTGAGAAATATACCTGATTTTATTTATTAAAGTTTCAATTCGATTTGCGTTTCGTTCAATGGCGGATATCCATTCGAGAATATGAGAATTGCCGGCGAGATTTGTTTCATTTTTTAATAATCTTGCGTATCCTGAAATTGGAGCGAGTGGATTTTTGATTTCGTGCGAAAGATTTTGAATAAAATTGTTGTTGGTTTGAAATTTTGATTCATAGTTTTTTACGTTAGTTGATAAATCTGATATTTCGCGAATGTAATTATTCCGCAAGTTCTGAAGATTTTCTATCATTTTCAATTTGTCTTCGAGATTTATGTTTAACGAGGAACATTGATGATTTAACTCTGAAGCGTAAAATTGAAATCTGTATAATCCGAAAAATAACGCCAAACCGAATAGCGCTAAATATATTGAAAAATAATCGAGCTTTATTAAAAAATAATAGTAAACAAAAAACGGGCTGACGCATAATAAAACAAGGATTATAATATATGTATAAACGTTTTTTTTAGTGATATTTTCGTTTAGTTTTAAAAAATATGCGCAGAAAAAGATTAATGCTATAACGGAAGTAATTAGCGCGGTTGAATATTTTGAGGATTCTTTGATTACGTCGCCATACAGAAAATTTAATAAAGAAACCGCTATTACATAATTGGAATTATTATATTTTAAATCCGAAGTTTTCCAGTAGTTTGTATAACCCGGAACATCCACTCCGACAATGACTATATGGTTGCGCAAAGATTTTATATAATCGTTTAAAATGAATTTTTCATAGAAATCGAGATAATTAATATGTTCTATATTTTTTAAAACAGGCGAATAATAATTTATATAAAATCCATTTTGGGGTATTTCCATTTTCCCAGTCAATGAATGCACTATCAAATTTTTTTTATCGGACAAAATGGAAAAATTTAATTTTTTGGCGAGTTTCACAACGAAATGATCGTATGATTTGTTGTTAAAATTCAGAGATAAAGGAGATAATTGGCGTAATTGGCCGTCAGGGTCAAGGGAAACGTTTAACAATCCGAAATTGTCTTCCGAACATTTTACGCGATTGTCCGGACCAATGATTTTATCCGCAAATTTATAATAAAAGGCGCCGAAAATCACGTTTGAATCGGGAAGTATTACCGCATCGTTATCATCTTCAGGGTCTTCGCAAAAAACAAGCGGCAATCCTATTGCCAGCGGTGATTTTTCTTTTAAAACTTTCAAGGTTAAATCGTAATATTTTCTTGGAAACGGATAGCGTTTGATTTGTTCGGCAAAATTTTTATCAAGATTTATCAACAAAATTTTGGGAAGCCTGTTTAAATCTTTTTCGGAAATCGCAGTACGTTTATTATTGACTGTTGAAATCCAGTAATCGAAAAATCTGTCGTTGAATAATCTGAACGGCTCGCTGTAAAAAAGAAGTAGAAGAAAAAGGGTAGTCAAAAAACAAAGAGTCGAATAACATTTTTTTTTTGAACACCGACGGATTTCGGATTCCATAAAAAATTATTTCCAGAGTAATAACAAGTCAAAATTTTCCTTTGACCTGTCCAAACCTTTTGAGCCGAGATATGTTATTTTTGAATCGTCGATTGAGGCATTCTTTTTATCATGAATTCTTTTTAAATTTTCAATCACGTCTTTGAAATCCGAATTTAATTTTTTTTCATAGTTGTTGTTATTTAAATTTTGACCGTAAGTATTGTTTAAATCCGATTTGCCATTGGAAACATTGGAACCGCTTTTATTAAAAGAAAATGTTCCAGTATCAATGCTTGAAATAGAAGATAAGTTAACTGTTTTTTTTTCGGCTGCAAAAATTGTTGAAGGAGATAAAATAAACAAAGATAGTATTATAAAAATTATGGAATACGTTTTCATATTTTTTTCCTTTCTTTATTAGTTTTCATTCTTAATTATATCCGTTTTTTAAAAAAAGTCAATACATATTTTCTACATAATTTAAAAATTTTATAACTTGTAGCCGTATTGAAAATAAAAATGGTTTTGATGTTGACGGTTGTATCCGCCCGCAATTTGTAAATTTCCGAAAGCGGTTGAAACTATGAATTTCAAATTCATTCCAAACAATAGTTTATCATAATCAAAACCGAAATTTTTAGTTTCGTTTATTTCGGCGAGTCCCGCCGCCGTTGAAACATAGAGTTTTTGTTTGAATATGGATTTATACTCTCTGATTTTATAAATTCCGCCTATTGAAAAATAATAAATATTGTGGGTTCTGAATTCATTTCTGCGATAACCGGGGATTTCGTCCGGACCGCCGGAATTAAATTTTTCATAAAAATTTATTTTTGAATTTGAAACTCCGGCTCCTGAATTTAGCGTTAAAATAAATTTATCGCAGATTGCGGGATATAAGGAAATTCCGGCGAAAAATTTATCGGAATGTTTGTAGTTTTGCGATAAGAATTTTTCAAATCTGATAATAAAACTTGAAGAATTTGCCGGAAAAATATAATCTTTTAAATTGTCATATTTGAGTAAAAATTCGGCTTTTGAATACGAATCGGGTTTGCGTAATTCATCGTTATAATCGGAAAAATAAATAGCGGTATTGAACGTAGAATGAAAATTAATATATTTGTTTACGCTTAAAACAATGTCTTTGTATCTATAGTTGTCTTTTCCAAGAAATTTTTTACCGGCGAATAATTTTAAAAAACTTTCGTTGTAGTTTGCCGATATTTGCGAAATGAGTTTAAAACTTGTAGTATTCTGCGTTGTATATTTTAATCTTATTTTTTTATATAATCCGAAATTAGTTTCCAAATCAAGTTTAGACCCGAATTTATCAATATTATTTTTTGAAAATCCAAGACATCCGGCGGCTTTATAGTATTCGTCCGCATAAACTCCTAAATTAATGGAATTATAATTTTTTTCCATTAAAACCAGATTAAGCGTAAGGTTAGTGTCTGAAATGTTTTTATTGAAGTTATAGCTGATTTTATCGAAATGCCCGGAACCGTATAAATTATAAATAGTGGAAATCATATTTCTTGAATCGTAATTTTTGCCGAGCAGCCTGTCGGTATAATCTTTCACTACGGATTTATCTAATTTCTTAAGGTTAAGATGATTTATTTTTGAAATGGCGTAATAGTTTTCCGGTTTTATTTCAAGCGTTGATTTTTTTGAATCGCCGGTCGCCGATAGTATTACAGAGATTGTTTCGTCTGTAATCGCTTCTTCGCCTTTTTTGATAATAGCTTCTATATTATTAAAATCGGTAGTGCTTATTTTTTTTACGTCGGGAGATATGACTAAATTTGCTTTTTTTAAATCTTCGTATATTTTGGGTTGAATCGAAATCTGCAATGTCTGGTCTATGACGTCTAATATCGAATTGATTTTTTCAATAGGCAGCAAATCCGAAGTAACGTCTGAAATTATGATGTAATCGCATTTTTCTTTTTTTAAAACGTCTATTGGAATATTTGAAGCTATAAAACCGTCTATGAGATATTTTGATTGATATTGTTTTGGAGCGAATAAACCCGGATACGACATACTTGCTCTGACAAGTTCCGGCAGATTTCCGGAATCAAAATATTCCGGATTCCCAGTGATAAAATCCGTGGCTGAAATTCTTAACGGTATGGCAAGCTCGTTGAAATCGTTAGACGCGGCGGCGGAATATATTCCGAGTTTAGACGCAAGCATATTTTCTAAAAAATTTCCGTCGTTTACAGCTTTTTTCCATAACATTTTATTCCATCTGAAATCGAATGAGAAAAGATAATTGTTGTCTGCGTATTCTCTATCTGTAATTATTATGTTTGACCTTAAAGGTTTGTCTGAAAACAGAGCGTCCCAGTCAGACGTAAGAACTATATTTTCAATTTCTTCCGGAGAATAACCCGACGCATACATTGCTCCTATAAACGCGCCCATACTGCATCCCGATATAATGTCGGGAATAATATTATGTTTATGAAGGCGTTTTAAAACCCCGATATGCGCGAACCCGCGGCTGCCTCCGCCTGATAATACAAGACCGATTTTTAACTTAGGTTTTATAAGGGTATTTTTCGAATCCGGCGCGCTCTTAACCGCTTCCGTTTTCTCAATCTCTCCATCGTTGGCAATCTCCTGCGCGTTTTCAATTTCATACGCATTACTTGTCGCAGGCGCGTTCTCAAACTTATACGCATTACTTGTCGCCTGCGCGTTTTCAATAGTTCCCGCGTTCTCAATAGCCGCCGCCGGTGATAATGATATAAAAATTAGAATTACGACTAATATAAAATTCGAATAACGCATAATTTATCAGGCTCCAGTCGAATTATCCGGCAATGTTTTAAATTTTAGATTGATAACGGTTTCATTACAATTCTTTTTTTCCTCATATTGAAAATCGGCGTTTGAAAGTTTGAATCTTCTTTGATAGTATCCGATTTTTCCTTCGGCGAATAATCCGGCGTTTTTAAATTTCAATTCGAGTTCGGTATTTTTATTTTTTGAAGAAGTTTTCAAATATAATTTTCCGGCGTCAAAACATACGCAATCTTCGAGAAATCCCACCAATACGTCGGAAAATAATTGTTCGTTTATTTCAATCGAACCGGAAACATTTCCGTATTCGCATTCGATATCAAGATTTGTAAAAACGTTTATATTCCCGATTTGATTCATCAGAAAATTCATATAATCGTCGTCCGCTTCAAATTCATTCAAAGAATATCCTGTTTTGTTATTTTCATTTTTAAGTTCCGATAATTTATTTTTTATTAATGAATTTAAATCAACCGGAGAATATATAAAATCTATTTCATAACAAGAAATTATTTTAACGAAATCCATCAAAAGAGTTTCGGCTCTATGTAGAAATGATTTCCCCGAAGATTCAAGATATTTCGAGGATTTGAACAGTTTATCGATTTTTTTTATAATATCAGCCGCTTTTAAAATAACCTCTATTTTGAATTTCTTCCCTTTTTTATAATGCTCGATAAAATTATTGAAATCGGTTATTAATAATTCTATTTTTTCGCATTCTTCGGAGTTCCATAATTTTTTTGCAGCTTCGAATTCTTCCAGCCGTTCCATCTGAAAGGATATATATGCGATTCTTCCCGTGATTATTGTGAAAACAACGCATAATTCTGATAAAGAATCGAACGCGTAATCAAACATCGTTTCAATCCGGTTTTTGTCAAGTTCTATTCCTTTTTTTATGTTATATTTTTTAGTTAAATTATTCAAATTTCTTTCTAAAGAAGTTTCAACCGTTTTGGAATCGAGTTTGACGCCGTGTCCGTTGTAACAGCAATCTATTTGGAATTCTTTTAAAATCCATAATGTTTTTTTTATAGAAAGTATATAATCGTTTTTATTCCAGCCGACGATTCCGGCAACGAGAGGATTGCCGGCGACTAAAAAATCGCCTAAAAATATCAGGTTTTGAAATTTTAATATTAAGCTGTCGGGACTGTGTCCGGGCGCATGATATATTTCAAGACTTAAATCCGTTTCAGGGATTTTTATCGACTGGCTTTTTAATTCGATATTGCCTGCAGTTATTAAAGTTTTGAATTCATAATCCAGAATCATTCCGTATGGTATTTCAAATCGCCCTTTTTTTCCGTCTTTGTAATTATAAAACAATTTAAAATCAGGACTGAATCCGGAAAATTTTTTTGAAAATAGTTCCGCCTGAGTCAACTGATAATCATTGTTGGCATAAGCGTCAAACCCGGTTGAATGAATGAATATTGCGTTTCCGCCTATCGTTCTGAATTCTTGATTGATAAAACACTGTAGACAATGGTCAATGTGGCAATGGGTAAGAATCGTTATTACCGCTCTGGATTTTTCCTCTAAAAATTTTTTTATGCTCGCGGTTATAACGTTTATTTGTTCCTGATAACCGCCCGGGTCTATGACGATAATAAGTTCCGGAGTTTTTATAATATAAGAATTTGAACCGATTATATCCGGTTTTCTAATGAACTCGAGTATTTCCGGATTATTTTGGGGTGAGATAATTTGTTGAAAATTTTTATTAAATACGTTCATTTGTTTAATGGAATTATCTGTCCGGATTTTAATTCGAAAAAATTCGCGGAATTTCCGTTTATGTTTTTATCATGCGTGACGATTACAATAGTCGTTCCGAATTCTTTGTTTATTTCCCAGAATAAATTCATAACCTCGCTTGCCGTTTCGTTGTCGAGATTTCCAGTCGGCTCGTCAGCCAAAAGCAGTTTTGGGTTGTTGACTAACGCCCTTGCTATCGCGGCGCGTTGCTGCTCTCCGCCAGACATCTGATTGGGATAATGATTTTTTCTTTCCGCTATGCCGAGCCTTTCGATTATAGCGTCGGCAAACTTAATTTTTTCGTCCGGAATATTTCCTTTTATACGCAATGGAATTATTACGTTTTCGCCCGCCGTGAAATCTGCGAGCAAATGATGAAATTGAAAAACGAATCCTATATTATTATTCCTGAAATCGTTTAATTTGTTTTCCTGATATGATACGATGTTTTCCGAAAAAAAATTTATAAAACCGGAATCGGGTTTATCCAGACCTCCGATTAGATGCAGCAGCGTGCTTTTTCCCGAACCGCTTTTTCCCGAAATAATGTTTACGCTTCTTTCTAATAAATTAAATGAAGCGTTTTCTATTACTTTGATTTTTTTTCCGGCTTGAAAGTATGATTTGGAAACGCATTCGGCGGTCAATATGTTTTTTTCATTCATTCCGCATCGCCTCTACCGGTTCGAGTTTCGACGCTCTTAAAGCGGGTATTATCGAGGCTCCAAGACATATTATCACGGCTGTAATCATAATAATTATTAAGTCGGAAATATCGGTTTTTATGGGTAGTTTTTCTATATAATACACGTCGCCCGGAATTGTTATCTTGTATTTGCTTATGATTAAAGAAAGACCCAGACCTATCCCCAATCCGGCTAAAGAACCGATTATGCCTATTATAAATCCTTTTAATAAAAAAATCTTCGCTATGTTTTTTCTGGAAGCGCCCATTGCTCTTAATATTCCGATTTCTTTCGTCTTTTCAACTATTAAAACTATTATTGAACCGCCGATATTTAACGCGGCAACTCCTATTATCAAGGTTAATATTATGAACATAACGCTTTTCTCAAGTTTTAAAGCCGCAAATAAATTTGAATTTTGCGAAGACCACGAAGAAGCGTAATATTCGTAATTGAACGTCTCATTAATTTCGTTTGAAATAATTCCGGCTTTGTTTAAATCGTTTAATTTTATTTCTATTCCGGTCACGAGGTTTGGCTTTTTAAAAAGAGATTGAACTGTTTTTAACGAGCAGTATGCGCAAGAATTGTCGTATTCAAACATTCCGGTTTTAAATATTCCGAGTATTTTCAAACTTTTAACGCCCGGCACTATTCCAAAAGCCGAATATGTAACTTGAGCGGGTATCGCCGTTAACATATCTCCTTTTTTTACTCCAAGTCTTTTGGATAAATAATTTCCAATCAGTATCCCTTCAGATTCGTTAGTATAGTTTTCCTTGCCGTCTATAATCGAATCGTATATGTTTGTTATTTTTTTATCCGATTCGGCGTCAACTCCTTTTATTAAAACGGCGAAGGTTCCGTAATCTGTTTTCAATATGACGTTATCCGTAAAAACCGGACCTGCGGCGGCTACTCCTTTTATTTTTTTTATTTTGTCCAGTATAATATTCTTTGCGGAAAAATATTTGTTTGAATAATTTGAAACCGTTATATGCGAAGTTATTCCCACTATTTTGGTTTGAAGATAATCGTCAAAACCGTTCATAACTCCCATAACCACGATAAGAGTCGCGACGCCTATCGCAACGCCTATAATCGATATGTAATTTATTATTTTGAGAAATACTATGTTTTCTCTGCCTTTGAAATATCTCGATGCTATATAAAATTCAAAATTTGATATTATTTTTTCCATTTTTCTATATTGGAGATTTATGTTATGAGCGAACAAGAATGAAACTTATGTATATATGAGTTAAAAAATTTTTCAGTAATTTGTTGTTAAACGTCCGTATGCTTTATTATTTTACGGCGGTCAAACTGCGCGCGGCGGCTCGCTTCCTGACATATCTCTAAAACTTTATTGTTTATGACTCCTATGGCTTCCATTGATAAACTGCATCCGGTCGTAGTTTTGACGTATTTTTTTAATTTTGATATTACGAGAACCAAGCTGTCGTCCATTGTTTTATCTCCTTTTCTTTTCTGGGACTATTAGTTTTATGTTTCCGCCGGATTCGCTCTGAATCTCATATACGGCGTTATTTAGCGTTAAATATTTTTGACTTAATTTTTCGTCTGTAGAATAATATCCGCCTCTGATATCTTCGTATAAATCGTATCTTTCAAAACCGGTCTCCGCGTTTTTGGATTCGGAAAAAGGTTTTAATTCGAGCGTTCCGTTATTCTCGGCCAATACGAATTTTCCTTCGGGATTTTTGTATCCGGCATAATATCGCAATCCGGATTTATAATATATGTCGGCTTGCAGTTCAAATAAACCGCAGTCGGTTATTTCAAATAATTTTCCGTTTTTTATCATATATTCCTTGTCGTTGAACGTAAGAGGAATTTTAGAAACGTATTTATCAGGACAATGGGTTAATAAAGTCTTGTTTCTGTCTAATGAGGAACAATCGCTGAAATCGGTATGAACTATTGATTTTACGCCTGCGCTGTCGTGAAACATAAAATCAGTCCTGAAATATAATTTCATCGCCGAATCGAATCTTTCCCAACTCCAGGCTCTTTCTATAAAATCGTTTATATCTCCTGTTATAAATCGTTTATCGGCGAATTCCTTATCGTTGCAATTATATTTCGGCGTCAAATCCTTATTGGAAAGCTCTTTCCATAATTCGACGTTAAATACGGTGTCTCCGCTAAAATATACTTTTTCAGAACCGGTTTCTATTACATATCCGGCTGAAACGATTCCGTGCCACGACGGCGCGTTGACCGCCGTTATCTTCAGTCCGGTTTCTTCGTCGATAAAAGATATGTTGTCTTCGTAGAATTTCTCGTTTTCAAAATGATAGAATATTTCAGGGTTCACCCAGCATTTAAATTCTTCATCGTAAAATAGTATGCTTTTACTGCCGGTTGCGGGATGCGCCACCGCTTTACATTTTTCCGGAGGCATAATCTTTCCGGATTTATCCGCGACGCAGTATTCTAATTTTCCGTTTTCAATCGTCTCTACCGCTTTATATTTTGCGGCGGGTCCTATTCTGACGGAATCGTAAAATTCAGAACTCGGGAATTCAACGACTTTTTTCGAATCAAAAGACAACGTTTTTTCAAGCGCGCTCTTTGATGAATTTTTAAACTCCTTGAGCAGCGGCTCGACGCTTAATAATTTGATTTTAGGTTTGTTTGGAGTAACATATTTTCTGAATAACGCTATATCCGTAAACCAGCGTTTGTGGTCGTCGTGACAATGAGTGCTTATTATTCCTTTTATTTCGCATATTTTGTTGAACGGCAATAATTGAAAGACCGGAGCGCCGCAATCTAAAAGGTATGAAGACTTTCCATATTCGATAAGATATGAAATACTCCTGCCTGTTAATGAAAAAGGTCCGCTGTCGCCGAGTATTTTAATTTTCAATTCGTTCATTTTAAAAATCAAAAAAACTAAGAGTTAAACTTTTTGTTTATTCTGTCTTTCATTTCTTTTCCGGGTTTAAACAAAACGCTTTTTTTCCCGGGTAAGCGTATCGGCTCGTTTGTTTTTAAATTTCGGGCTAATTTGGGTTTTCGTTCCACAAGTTGAAAAACGCCGAAATTTCTCAATTCGATTTTATCTCCGGTTATTATCGTCTTTATAAAAACATCAAAAAATGTTTTTAACAAATTATCAATTTCCGATGGCTCGATATTAAACTCTCCGGATAGTTTTTCGCATATATGCTGTCTTGTGATAACCGTCATTTGAAAATGATGCTCCCTTTGTAAATATAATTTGGATAACGCAACTTATTTTTTTTATTATATTACAAATAATTAATTCGTCAACTTAATTTTTATCCAACCATTCAGTCGCAAAATCGACGAGTAAAATAAAAGTCCGATAAAAATAATGCTTCGGATAAGAAAAAGTCGGCAGCAAAAGTCGGAAAGAATAAAAAAAGTGTAAAAAAATAAAAAAAATAAAATTTTATAAAAAGAAACAACTCTAAAAATCAGGGAAAT
>Ga0116156_10000983_pt1 | contig 28944 bp, 30 predicted proteins | sample AD_UKC045_MetaG_FD_89891 | JGI IMG/M metagenome (GOLD analysis project Ga0116156, IMG submission 89891) | Active sludge microbial communities of municipal wastewater-treating anaerobic digesters from USA - AD_UKC045_MetaG | ecosystem: Engineered > Bioreactor > Anaerobic > Digestate | place: USA...
ATGGTAGAGCGTCTCGCTGTTAACGAGAGGGTTGTCGGTTCGAGTCCGACCCGCGGAGCCAAGTTTTATATTCGGTATCTGTTGCCTCGCCGCTTCGCGCCTCGGCACGCGCCCTGCTGGCGCTGAGAGTTGATTTTGAAAGGCAAAACACTCCTGTCGCCTCCGCCGTTTTCTCCTATTTATAATAATAGCTCGTACGTTGCAGATATACCTGCGTTTTTGTAAACTATTTAGCCACTAGAAAATAGCAAATATATCCTTGACTAAAGGTGGTTTCTTTGGTACTATTTTGCCCGATAGGGGGGATTGAAATGACCGCAGGCGTAGCACAAGCGGTGCTTTATTTCCTAGGAGGATTGTATACTTACCTCCTCCTCGCCGCCCTCCTCGCAAAAAACAGCGAGGCGAAAGCAGAGAGGTGGTTTGACTTCTCTCTCTACGCGGTATTAATATCTATGCCCGGAGTAGTAGCTACCGCGCTTAAATGTCTAGAGGTGTCGCTGAATTGCGACACCGGTATAGACAAGGCCATGAATGTGAGGGTGGTGAGCAGCCTTATGGCGATATGCTTGCCAAGCTCCGTTCTCGGCTATTGGAGAAGAAAGGAAGCGAGGAGACAACAGTGATGGCCGCGCTCGGCATATTGCTCGTCCTAGCCTCGGGAGCGGGAACGGGGCTATGGTTTATTTGTGAGGAGCGGGAGCGAGCCAAGCTTGTGCTCCCCCTCCTCTTCCTGGGCAACCTGGCCCTGGCGGTAGGCGTGGTTCTCGTGGTAAAGCACCCCGAGAGCCTAAAGGCTACCGCCAGTGGTCTCATCAAGATCGTGGGGGGACTGGTGAATATCGCTCTCTCCCTCCACACCAATTCCCGCACCTAGTCTTAGGGGCGCCTGCAACACTGCAGGCGCCCCTTTTCTTTTTGTTCGGCTAAATTCCTTTTGTAAAAAGTAGCCTTTAGGTAACAAGAAATAAACAATATATAACTAAAAAGGTGCAAAAGGTTGCGCACGCACTGCTAACATGCTAAAAAAATAAATGGGGCAAAAAGCCACGAATGGCACATTAAAAGAAAAGGTAAAAGGGAGGTAAAGAAATGACAAGCAAGCCAGGAGATCAGCATCGCCTCGTTATGCCACCCTGGCAGACCTTCAGGGTCTCCTACAACCGAAACGTTACAGCGTTTCGTGAGTGGGAGGTCTCCTCCTTCTGCGCAGCAGACGATATCGCCGCGCGCATCAAAAGCATAGAACAGCCATACTCCTCCTTCCCATACGACAACGAGGGTTGGATTACCGGCAAACTCTATGCTGCCTCCGCGCGCGATCTCCGGTGCTGTTTTCCCCAAGCGGGGGCACGCCTCGACGAGGACATTACTCTCCATGATTTTGCGGAGAGAATGGGGCTCGGCCCCTGTCCATGGGCGCTAGTCCCCCAGGTCGTAGACAAGCTACTCGCTGGCTGCGACATGTTCGGGTTGAGGACGAGCGAGGCCTTAATCTATGTGGAGGCAGGGGATGGCGAATCTTCCCCCTACGCCCTTTGGGCGTACCGCCACGCTCCTCGCCCCTTTTTCGATCACCCTTGCCACGGCATCTACTTAAGCCAGGGTAAAGGAGAGATACGCCTCGAGCGTATCAACGCCCCCCTCGCCTCGTTGCGCGATATCGACGCGCAAACCCCTGTCGAGTACGAGAACCTACCACAGGCGTGGCTCGCCACGCCTTAGTAGAAAGACGCTCTCCCCCCCTGCAAAACAGGGGGGGTTCACTTTGCTATATAACCTCCCGCCCTACCTTAAAAGAGAATAACCAATCATCAGACAATAATACTTTTACTGTTTGAAGCGCAGAGCGTCGAGAACCCCGCCGTTATTTTTATTGTTCGAGAGACCGCACGCAGTGCCATCTCGAGAACTCTGAATCGCTAGCGCTGGAACTGATGCGGTAGTTTTCATCGTTCCGCCGACGGCGGATACTCTTCGAACAGTAAAAAGTTCTCGCTTCCGCTCGAACAGTAAAGGGGGGTCACGGTCGTCATTTTTTATTGTTCGAGGCGCGGAGCGCCGAGAACTATCGGCCTCTGATGCCACACCTCACGAAGTAGTTCTCGCTACCGCTCGAACAGTAAAGAGGCAACAGAGAGCTTGTCCCGCGCCTTTAGGCGTGGGGGGTTCTCACTGCGTTCGAACAGTAAAAGCAAGAACTGTCATAAACGTGCATAAGTTGCGATACATTATTAATACATTTATGAGCTCACAAAAGTCCAATATGTTATGGACCGTAACAGTGTATTGAATCATTTATAATAATTATGTAATATAGTTCGCAGAATGTCAGAATACTGGAGGTGATTAGTTTGTCTGGCAATACAATCGCCGTATCGAAAACTATCGGTCTGATCGCGCTTGCAGAGAACCTCAGAGGTATTGGAGAGCACTTTGCCTCGCCGAATCATCAGTCAATCTCTATTCAGGTAACCGCTGATAGGGACAACGGCACCGCACTGATTCGCATCGAGAAAGAACTCTCCGTTGAGGGGCAACGCTATGCCAAGAGAGGCTGGAGCACAGATAGTGCATTCGAGGAGCACCACATACCGAGGCCTCATGAGTGAAGCCTCGATGTTTATAAATATAAGATGGACAAATACAATAAATACTTAGTAGATTTCATTAGCTCAAATAATATCACACCCGGTAGAGCTCTTGATTTTGGCGCAGGGAATATGTGTGACGTTAAATACCTTCAAGCAAAAGGTTGGTTTGCTGAGGGGGTAGATATAATAAATGGCATTGATTTGAATAAGCCATACATATCAAAGAATGCGCCATTTGATATGGTCTACTCAAATTACTTACTTCACAATATAAGAAATATCGAAGTTTTTATAGAAAATATTTACAACAACCTCAGGTCCGGCGGATATGTTTTTATCCATACACTTGATGAAAGTGACACCAATACTAACTCTGGATCTAATTTTAATAAGATAAACAAGATTCTTATATCACAAGGTTTTACAAAAATTAAACATAGGATAATTGAAATTTTAGACAACGAGCTTGGGCATAATCATTATCACAAATTACTTGAAATAACTGCTATAAAATGCTAATACCTACGTGCAACGAGGCCGCCTAGCACCTGTTAACCCAAAATTAAAATCGGAGTTGGTATTCGTTGGTAGCCTAAGACTAAGTTGTTTCTCAAGAATCTAGTCTACATGAATTCACCCTTGGGCATGAGATGTAATCTAATGATAGCGCATCTTACGTTTTACGGTATAGCATTATTAGGCTCCTTGAGTTTGCGGCAGGCGGTACTAAAACCCTTGGGGTTCCTGCGATAGCGCGCTAAAAGCTCAAAGAAACGACTATTCTTTAGCCCTGACCCACCTTGCGCTTCCACTCGAGCAAGCCCACCCGATTCATACCAAGTAAATAATTATTTAACTTGTTTATCACTAAAGTCGTTACAGATATTAGTCATACATCCTCCTTGCTTTTGTTTAATATTTAGTACTCACATACTTAATTCTAAAGAAACAGGAAAGGTATGATTTATATGTTTTATACAAGTCCGATTTTATCTTTGAGCTAACAGGATAATGCAAAGCGTTGATTTTTTCTGCTTATCTGTTACAATAATTCTGAACAATATCCTTTGGCAACCATAAACCAGGAGAAAAATGAAAGAGTACGAAATCACCTATCTGCTAGCAGACGAAGCCCTTTTTAGTAAAAAAATAGTAGAAAACGCAATCGAAAATCTCGGGGGCAACGTTACCTCCGTTAAGCCTTGGGGGCAACGCAATCTGGCTTACCCCATTCGCAAGCTCAACACCGCTTTTTATGCAACCATAGTTTTCGAGCTAGAAACAACAAAAATCAAAAAACTTAATCGCCAACTACTGCTTGAACCCGACCTTATGCGCTTTTTAATCGTTAACGATGTAGTAACCAAAGAACTAGAAGAGGAAGCAGTGTCGGAGAAAAAAGAATCATTAGCTAGCAAAAAAGAAGAAGCAGAAAGCGCCTCGGTTAAGCCAGCAAAAACAGTTTCCACCACTACCTCTAAAACCTCTAAAGCAAAACAGAAAGAAGCAGTAAAGAAAACTACCAAGAAAGAATCAACACCTCTTAAGAAAAAACCCGTAGCCAAAAAGAAAGAAGCAGTATCCGACACAGAACGCCTCAAGCAATTAGAAAATAAATTGCAGGACTTATTAAAAGAATAAAGGCGGTGCTATGCTAAACCTAAATAGGGTAATGATACTAGGAAATGCGACTCGTCCTCCAGAGAATCGCTTTACTCCCAACGGCAAAGAGGTTGCTAACTTTGCTGTTGCCACCAATCGCCGCTGGAAAGATCAAACGGGTAACTTCCAAGAGCAAACCGAATTCCACGAGGTAGTAGCGTGGGGTCCTTTGGCAAGCATTAGCAAGCAAATCATTCAAAAAGGAAGCAAGGTCTATGTTGAAGGTCGCCTCCAAACAAGAACATGGGAAACACCCGACGGCAACAAAAGGCAGAAAACAGAAATAATTGCAGAAAATATCATTGGTCTCTCCCCTCGCTCCGCGGGTTCTGCCGAATATGCCGAAGATACACCAGTGCAGGAAGAAGAAGCAGAGTCTAGCGCAACCAAAAAAGAAAGTTCTTCCAAAGAAAAGAAAAACGACAAGAAAGAAGAAAGCGGAGAGGAAGAAGCAATTGATTTAGACGATATTCCATTTTAGGAGAAGTATGACAAATAAAGCCAAGAAAAAAACAGTAAAAGTTATCGATTATAAAGACGGCGCAACACTGGGTAAGTATTTGTCGCGCTGGGGTAGAATTAAGCCTGCAAGCGCCACCCGCTTAAGCGCGAAAGATCAACGCAAACTGGCAGAGGCAATCAAAAGAGCACGCTTTCTGGCTCTCCTGCCCTACGTCAAAAGATAAAATACTTACAGAAAGCAAGTCAGTTCGGTATTCGCCCAACAATATCCATATAGCTATGTGTCTTTATGAGTTACGACATTTCTGAGTTGCAAATTGGTACAAATATTTTATGGTCTAATGAACCCTGCGTGGTAATAGGGCGCGATCACACAAAGCTAGGGCGCGGAGGAGCTATTTTAAGGTTAAAGATGCGCGGCCTGATAAGCGGGACGATATACGAAACAACACTTAAAGGAAACGATAGCCTACCCGAAGCAGAAATCAAAAGAAGTAAAGCACAGTTTTTATATAGCGACCAAGAAAAACTTCATTTTATGAAGCAGGACGATTTTGATCAAATCTCTTTAAGTAAAAAAATCATTGGAAGACAAAGCGATTTCCTTAAAGAAGAAACCGAGGTTGACATCATCAGCTTCGAGGGAAAAGCAATTAACGTGCAGCTGCCGGTAAAAGTAGATTTAAGAGTAACCTACGCAGAGCCTGCTGTACGTGGTAACACCGCCCAAGGCAATGTTACCAAACCAGTAGAGTTAGAAACAGGCGCGAAAATTAATGCGCCACTTTTTATTAAAAACGGAGACACTGTCCGCGTGAACACGGAAACAGGGCAATATGTGGAAAGAGTAAACAAGTAGTTCACAGATAGTGCTGTAAAAATGATCCACTGCAAGACAAAACAATATGCCAACGGCCTCACACTAATCACTGCCCCCCTGCGCGACACACAAACAGTAACCTCATTCATACTAGTACGCGTTGGTAGCCGTTATGAAAACGAGCACAACAACGGCATTTCTCACTTTTTAGAACATCTTTTTTTCAAGGGAACAAAAAAACGCCCCTCTACTTTTGAAATCTCGCAAGAATTAGACGGCCTAGGGGCAAAATACAACGCCTTCACCTCCGAAGAATCAACAGGCTTTTACGTACAGGTCGCCAGTGAAAAATTCGCGCAAGGCTGGGATATACTAAGTGATATGTTTCTTAACCCCCTTCTCCCAGAACAAGAAATACAAAGGGAGCGAGGCGTTATCATCGAAGAAATGAAAATGTACTGGGATATGCCTGCGCGCTATGTACACGACCTTGCTAAACGCCAAGTTTACGGTAATACCCCCCTAGGAAGAGAAATTATAGGCACAGAAAAGGTTATTGAAAAACTACAGCGAAACGACATCCTCAACTACCGCAAGCGACACTATTCCCCGCAAAATATTATTGTTGTTATTGCTGGTAAGGGTAACGAAAAAGAGTGGGAAGAGGCAGTAGCAAAGTCATTTGCACAAAGCAAAAGCGCAAGGTCACAATCGCCTTTTGAAAAAGCACAAATTAACTTTAGCGGTCCTGCCGTGGCTTGTAATTACAAGCAAACAGATCAAGCGCACATAGTTGTTAATATTCCCACTTTTTCTATAACAGACAAACGCTGGCCTACACTCGATGTACTCACAAACATTTTAGGTGGCCAAATGTCGAGTCGTCTATTTATAGAAATTAGAGAACGGCGAGGGCTTGCTTACTACGTCAGAGCAACAGCAGATGGTTTTCATGATAGCGGGTTATTCTCTATATCCGCGGGCTTAAGAACAAGCCACGTTAAAGAAGCGCTAGTGGTCGTTGCCGAGCAACTTGAAAAACTAAAAAAAGAAACAGTCAAAAAAGAAGAGCTTGTACGCGCGCGTGAAAATATTGTTGGTCATCTTGCCATGGAAATGGAAGGCTCTTTTAATATTGCCTCATTTTTAGCCAACCAGTATTTTTACAGGAGAAAAATTAAACAACCGGAAGAATTTACAAAAGAATATCGCCAAGTAAGCGCACAAGACGTGCAGGCGTTGGCGCGCTATCTTTTTGAAAACGGCAATATTGCTGTAACGACGCTCGGCCCCCTAAAGCAAAAACAAGAAAAAGAATTAGTATCAATTTTTAGCAAAAAAATATAATAAATGTTGGAGGAAAAATGGAAAAAACGTTAGTATTATTTAAGCCAGACGCAATTAACAGAGGGGTGGTAGGAGAAATCCTCGAACGCTTCGAGAACAAAGGGCTCAAAATTGTCGGTGCAAAAATGATGCAACTCGACGACGCAATTATTAACGAACATTATTCCCACATCGCCGATAAAGCCTTTTTCCCTCCTTATAAAGACTTTATGAAAAGAGCACCGGTTTTGGCCTTAATCTTGGAGGGCAACGATGCGGTGAGAGTGGTGTGTACAATGTCTGGTCCCACAAGAGGGTTAGAGGCAATGCCCGGCACCATCCGCGGTGACTATTCTATGAGCCAAGGTTATAATATTGTCCATCGCTCCGATTCCAAAGAAACCGCGAAAGAAGAAATAGCGCGCTTTTTCAAAAAAGATGAAATATTTGACTACGTCCGCGTCGACTACGATGTTGTTTACGCTCAAGACGAAAAAGAGTAGAGACGCTTTTCTTGTAGGAGGGGAATAATGGGCATGCAATTAATAGGGGCGGGTCTCGTCGCTTTTCTCTTAACGTTTTTAGGCATTTTAGCTACCACCAGGTATGCAAAAAAACATGCCATCTTTATGCCCCCCATTAGAAAAAGAGATGTCCATAAAAAACCTGTACCGCGCGTAGGGGGCATTGCTATTGTTTTAAGTTTCACGATCGTAACATTAGTTATAAATTACCTTTGCCCGAATTTGTTTTCGAGTTTTAACTTCCCTTTTGCGATTTTTGGCATTTCTATCGACAAGCGCTTATTGGGTCTTTTGCTGGGAGGGCTAGTGTTAGCGGTCGCTATGGCAATCGATGATTTTCGTGGCCTTAAGCCATGGCAAAAATTTATTGCGCAACTCTTGGTATGGGCAATCGTGGTAGGCGCCGGCATTGGCATTACCCACCTTAATAATCCCTTTGGACTGGAATTTAATTTAAGACAGTACGCCACCAATATTGCAATTGGTAATGCCGTGTATCACTTTATCTGGATTGCCGATTTGCTTTTATTTTTTTGGCTTATAGGAATGATGAATGCCATGAATTTTATCGACGGTGCCGATGGCTTAGCTGCAGGCTTAGGGGTAATTGGTTTTGTTGTTTTAGGGGTGCTCAGCTTAATGCCTAGTGTTAGCCAGCCCGCCGTCGCAATGCTTGCCTTTGTTGCCGCCGCCTGTGTCGGTGCCTGTCTCTTGTTGAATTTTTACCCCGCAAAAGTTTTCCTAGGTGACGCTGGGGCTATGTGGATCGGCTATATGCTTGCTGTTTTGTCGGTAATTTCTGGGGGAAAACTCGCCACACTCTTTTTGGTTTTAGCAGTAGTAATTTTAGACGGATTTGTAGTAGTCTTTTTTCGTATGAAAAATAAACAAAATCCCTTTACTACCAGCGACCAAAGCCACATCCACCACCGCTTTATGAAGACGGGGATGTCGATGCCAGCAGCGGTGGTATCTATTTGGATACTTTCGGCGCTCTTTGGTGTTCTTGCACTTTTTACCTATGGAAAAACAAAGTGGATCCTTATTACTATTCTTTCTATCGCAATTATAATATTTTTGGTCTTAATACGGAGAAAAAATGAAAAAAAAGAAAAGCGAGTTCACGTTTAACGGGCAAAGACCCGACGAAGTTGTTTTGCATATTTGGCGCCAACACCCATGGGTTATGGCAAAACTAGCAACGCTGGTGGTTTTAATAATTTTTGTCTCTTTAATCCCCCTTCTTCTACCCGGCGGTCTTACCGGCATTGATTTAATAATTAGCGCACTTATTATTAGCGCCATACTTATTGCCAATAGGCTTTACCTTTGGTGGAACACTGTTTATGTCTTAAGCAACCAACGTATTATCGGCGTCGAACAAAAACAAATAATATCAAAAACGGTGCGCGAAGTACCACTAAAAAATATTCAAAACACCGCCATTATCCAAAGCGGTATATGGCCGACCACTTTTGATTACGGCACTATAAAAATACAAACAGCAGGTGGTAAAACAGCATTACGCATACGCAACATTGAAAATCCAATTAAGGGTCAGGGAATAATTACTGAAACCGCCCACAAGAAAACCCAGGTCCTGTGAGCCAGAACATCTTAGTAGCTATTAAAGAAAACTATTTCGACAAAATAACAACAATGTCGATATCGTCCGGTCTCTCTTCTTGGTCGGGTAACTCACCTACTTGCCCGCCTACTGCATTAGCAATAGTTTGCGCCTGGGTAGCCATAGAGCTGTTGAGTACGGCAACAATGGTGTTTTTATAATCTTTTTTTACCGCGTCTTTTTTAAGCACTATTTTGACATTAGCGATAGCTGTTTGAATTTTATCCTCTGCCTCCCCTGTTAAACCAGTGGCAACACTGCCATTATATAACGCCACTCTTGGAAAGTTTGAGATAGCGTTACTTTGATTATCTTCGTAAACCGGCATAACCTCAATAATACGGTTTGTGTCCGGCCTATAAAGAACAGCTTTTTTTGCTTGCTCGTAGACTAGTACTTTGTCGCCATTTTCAGCGTTTTTAAAAAAATCCTGGTCTTGTAGGGCACTTTTGTCTAAAACTGTAGCAAGCGTGGGTGTTTCGTTAGCAGGAAGTTGCATTAGCTTACCCACCTTGTTTACCACCCATGCCAACTCTTGTTTGGAAACTATTTCTGGGTTTTTCATAATACTTCTGTACTGAAAATAGTAATATGCACCAAAAGCACCAGTGGCAAGCAAAACCAAAACTAGTAATAGTTTATAAGAAAATATTTTGCCAATTCTTATATTTATTTTTTTCATAGCAACAATCACATACCGTAATTAATTTAGGACTGCCCAATCGGCGCTGCCCGAAGTACCCGTCGCGATATAAACTTTTTTTGCCACCGTATCAACGTAAATATCACCCACTCTCAAGGGGGTAGACGTTGGCGCTGCCCCACTCGTTGTTACGCCAGGGATTGCTTGGCGCCTGGTACTTGCAGTACCGTTGGTTGCACTCATATAAAAAGTATCGGTCGAAAATTCAATCGCTCCCGCTTCGGCGTTTGTTAAGAGCGTGCCAGAGGTGAACTTTAATGGTGCTTGTCCCGCGCCTGCGGCGCCAGCCTTAATGTGCAACGCGCCGGTTGGAGTGGCATTACCGATCCCTACTCGCCCCGTCGCTCGCTGCACAAATATTTCATCGCCAGCCGAACCCAGGCTAAGGCTTTGACTGTTTGACCCCGGGGCATATATTTTAATAACTCCTGCCGTGGGACCACCTCCATTGCCAGCAATTACTAAGCCTCCCCAACCATCGCCTGCCACGCGTTGGCGACGGAAGAAAGCGATGTTAACAAAAGCATTTTGCTGTGTCGGATTATAGACATCGAACAAATTGGTAGGACCTGCCGCCCCCGTTCCAACCCCCACATATCCGCCACCGCCGAGCGACAGCCTTTGGTTTTCAGGCATAAGATTAGAGGTACCATAAATTAACGCACTGCTTCTTGCCTCTGATTCATTCGCTCTTGGCAGGCTATCGATAATTAGTTTGTTTGACCCAGTTTCGTAACGCCCTGCGTAAAAACCAAGGAATATATTCGAATCTCCTACATTAACTGCACCAGCGTAATAGCCCAGGGCAACATTGTTGTTACCAGTACTGTTCTGCCCCAAGCTACTAAAACCAATGCCAATATTAGACGAACCGGTAGTATTGTAGAACAAGGCGTCCGCACCCATTGCAATATTATAGCTACCACTGGTATTGCGAGGAAGAGCAAAGGTACCGACGCCGATATTGCGCATACCAGTTTTGTTGCTCGAGAGCGTATTAAAGCCAATACCAATGTTTCTGGAACCAGTTGTGTTATCACGCAATGCCCGGTGACCAATAGCCGAGTTCCAATAGCCGGTGGTGTTATAGGCTAGTGCTAAATTACCTAGGGCACTATTGCCAGAGCCAGTCGTGTTGTAACGACCAGCATCGGCACCAACAAAGGTATTGTTTAGGGTTGATGACGACGAGCGAATTTCGAAACCGGTGCCATCTGCTGAATCTTGCATTGCAAAGGTTGGATTATAGGTACCTGTTATTTGTTTTACGGAAATATTAGTAATTGTACCCGCGAAACTATTCGCCGGGGTGAAAACCAACGGACCATTAGAGACAGAGCGAATTCCTGCGCTATATGTTGAGCCAGCAGGTGCACCGTTATAAAGATCGTACGGCGCAGAATTACCAAGCGTTACTGTTAAAGAATTGGAAGATACCGCAACATCAACCGTAAATGTAACTTGGTAAAAATTAGTACCAGTATTGCCTATTGAGAAGCTAAGGGGGTCTGTGTTGCCCGTAATATGGGTAAAGCCATTCTCGAAATTGCCCGTCCAATTATGAGAAGTCCAGCCAGTGTTACTTGTTAGCTCACTACCCAGCGGAGCAGATTCAATGGCAAGACCACTTTTTATAGTAAAAAGATAAGAAGCGTCGAAAGTGCCAATACCGACATTGCCTCCATTGGGTTGCAAGCTCACAGTACTTGTAGCTTTGGAGTCGCTTGCAGTGCCGTGAATTACGATACCCTCATTGGGTCCCGTTCCTCCGTTTATTACTTGACCACCGGCGCGACCCTTACTGGTCACGTATTGAGAGAGGAGGGAGTCAAAATCAATAGGCTTTTCCGTGCCACCACTAGTAGAACCGCCCGATGATTCGTTGGTGGTTTGCGAATAATAATTTTTCGTCGTTCCCGCAGAATAATAACTAACCTTGTTTGTTATTGCACGAATTTCACTGTCTGCTACATACCCCCCCCCGATCCGCCGCAGATTCTTCCACATCTTCCTGTATAACGGGGGCTGAGTTGCTATCGATACGTGCTAATATATCTTGGTACGCATTAGTGTAGTTACGGTAAATAAACAAGCAAAACAAAACAACAAACAGCGCCAGCAACATCAGCAAAATTAAAGATGTTAGTCTCTTTTTAACTGTTACCACAACACCATTGTAACACAAAAACTATTTAGGGTTGTGGATAAGTGCGAGGAGTTTTTCGTCTAGCTCTTTAGAAGGAGCAACGCGCGCGCGCGTTTTAATGCGCTCAAAGCCACCGTTTTGAGGAACATTTAGAATAACGGGAACATCGCCCTCAAATTCTTGCAGTATTTCTTTAATCGCAATAAGAAGATCTTTTTTTGTCCCGCGGGGCAGATTGACAACGTATTCTTTTAATTTATTTTTTGCTTTTGCTTTAAGCGCACCTTCTTTTGACATATTTAGTTTAAGAGGGTCAAGATTAGTCAGATCTATTTCCTCGAAGGCATCGTTTTTATCTTGCGGTAAATTAGCAGTATCAAGCACCTGCCCCTTATCTACCAAGATCTTGATAGCATTATCCTTGGTACTTATTCTCCCTGCCACTTCGACTATTTTGTCTGCCACCCAAACCGTAGTGTCCTTCTCTAAAACACCAGGAAAAAGAACAAGCTCGGTACTGCCCGTAGTATCTTCTAAGCCCACAAAAGCCATTGACTGGCCATTTTTTGTTACTATTTTTTTAATGGTAGTAATAATGCCAATAACGGTAACTTGCGTATTTTCTGCAACATCAGTAAGACTTGCGATAGTGTTTGCGTGTGTTGCAATATAGGAAGATAAGCTCTTTAGAGGGTGCTCTGAAAGATACATACCTAGAAGTTCTTTTTCCCAGGCAAGTTTTTGCTTATCGTCTGCCGGGGTAGCAGAGGCAAGTTCTAGCTTTTGCTCTGGCACCCCACTCCCTCCGCCGAAGAGGTCGATTTGGTTTTTGTCTTGTCGCGCGGTCCCTGTAGCAAACTTTAAAATTTGCTCCATATTCTCCAAACAACGGTTGCGCTCAATGAGGGCATCAAGTGCCCCGCCTTTACTTAGGGCCTCGAGAGTTTTTTTGTTAATAATAGAATTACCCCCCTCGAGTTCTAATTTTGCGCAACGAGAAATAAAATCAGCAAAACTTTTAAACGGACCGTTTCTTTTTCTTTCCCGCACAATTCCCAGTGCCACACCAAGCCCAACATTTTTAATAGCAGCCAAGCCAAAGCGAATAATCCTTGGCGCTTGCTCTTCTTTTTCAATGGGAATAGGTACACCCTTATCGACGACCACACCAAAATCGATATAGCTTTCGTTAACATCGGGTGGCAGAATCTTTATACCCATCTGCTCCGCTTCTTCTATTTCTATGGCGATGCGTTCGTTGTTGTTAAGATCGCTTGTCATAAGTGCCGCCATAAATGCCGAGGGGTAATGCGCCTTAAGGTAGGCAGTTTGATAAGCGATAAGAGCATAGCATGCAGCGTGGCTCTTATTAAAACCATAAGCGGCAAAATCTTCGAGTGTCTTAAAAACTTTTTGCGCGTCGGCAGGATCAACGCCATTGTTCTTTGCCCCTGCTAAAAATTTCACCTTCATCTCTTCCATAAGTTTAACCTTCTTCTTCCCCATTGCTTTGCGCAAAGTGTCTGCCTCGCCACCAGTAAAATGAGCCATATCTTTTGCAATTTGGATAACCTGCTCCTGGTAGATGGGGAAGCCGTAAGTAGGCTCGAGTGCTTTTTGCACCAAAGGGTGAGGATAAGAAGTTGCTTCACGACCGTGCTTGCGCTTAATAAAAGATTCGATAAACTGCAAAGGACCGGGGCGGTAAAGAGCAACCATCGCAATAATATCTTCTAACTCTGTTGGCTTGAGATCACGAATATAGCGCTTCATACCGCTTGACTCCAGTTGAAAAACACCCGTTGTTTTACCTTGCGCTAAAAGGCGAAATGTTTTTTTGTCGTTTAGGGGAATGTTGTGAATATCAACCTTTTCTCCCCACACAGCTTCGATAATTTCCAGGGCACGGTCGATAATAGACAAGTTCGCTAGTCCTAAAAAATCCATTTTTAAAATTCCTACTCTTGTAACAGGACCCATAGCATATTGTGTTACATGCTCCACATCTCCTTTTTGCGCCTTTTGCAATGGTACGTAATCGGTAAGTGGGTCGCGCGAAATAACGACCGCGCACGCATGTTGCGAGGCATGGCGCACCGTACCCTCGAGTTTGCTTGCCATATCTAAAAGTCTTTTTGTTGCCGGCTCTGTTGTATAAACTGTTTTTAGTTCGTCGCTTTCTTCGATAGATACTTTCAAGGGGATGTGGCGCCCCTGCACAGGAGGAGGAACTAATTTTGCCACACGATCTACTTCGCCATAAGCCATACCCAGGGCACGCCCGGCGTCACGCACCGCGGCGCGGGCTGCCATGGTACCAAAGGTAATTATCCCCGCTACCTTTTCATCGCCATATTTTTTACGCACATATTCTAATACCTCGTGGCGGTGGGTGTCGGCAAAGTCGATATCGATGTCGGGCATTTCTATGCGGTCGGGGTTTAGAAAACGCTCAAAGAGCAAACCGTATTTTATAGGGTCCAAATCGGTAATGTTAAGTAGGTAAGTCACCAATGAGCCTGCAGCAGAGCCACGACCTGGTCCTACTAAAATACCTTTGTTTTTAGCATAATTAACAAAGTCTTGCACAATTAAGAAGTAAGAGGCAAACCCCATTTTTTTGATGGTTTCAAGCTCGTATTGTAAGCGTTCTTTTAAGGTGGGGGTTACTTCTTTGTACCTTTTTGGTAACCTTTCTTGGCACATTTCTTGCAGTAGCTCATCGTCTGTTTTCCCCTTAGGCACAGGATAAACGGGCAATATTTCTTTACCTAAGGAAAGCTCTACATTGCAGCGACGCGCAATTTCCACAGTATTACTAATTGCCCCAGGAACAGCAGAAAAGGCATCGATAATCTCTTGAGGAGGGCGCATTGAAAAATCACCATCGTAGGTCATACGGTCGACATCGTCGATAGTTTTTCCCGTTTGCACGCACACCAAAACTTCGTGCGGTTCACGATCTTCTCTTTTTACATAGTGAATATCGTTAGTGGCAACAAGAGGTACTTTAAGCTTTTTTGCCAAATCTATCAGTTGGCTATTAACCTGCCCCTGCTCTGGAAGTTCGGGGTGGTCTTGAAGTTCCAGAAAGAAGTTTTCTTTGCCAAAAATCTCCTGATGCTCTTTGATTATTTTTACTGCTTTTTCTATGTTCTGGGCTGCGACCACGCTCGGCACTTCGCCGACGAGGCAGGCAGAAGTAGCAATAAGGCCACGGCTGTATTTTTTGAGCACTTCTTTGTCGATACGTGGCTTGTAATAGTACCCTTCTTTATGCGCTATGCTAACAAGCTTAAGAAGGTTGCGATAGCCCTCGAAGCTTTCGGCTAAAAGAACGAGGTGGTAAGGCTTACCATCTTCTCGGCTACTTTTATCGGTAAGACGACGAGGGGCAATATACGCCTCTACCCCCAAAATAGGTTTAATATCCATGGCCTTCGCGGCCTCGTAAAACTCAATGATACCGTACATTACACCATGGTCGGTAAGTGCCAACGAGTCCATATTTAATTCTTTTGCTCTTGTTAGAAGTTGATCTATTTTTCCTAAACCGTCAAGCAAAGAATAGTGCGAGTGGGTGTGGAGATGAACATATTTCATATATTTTAACCTTACCAAGCGCAGGGGCAAATCACAACCTTACTAGCAAGACATTATAACCGATTGCCAGGCGGTAATACTTTTACCGTTCGAGGCGCGAAGCGAGGCGCACATCTCGAGAACTAAAGACCGTAAGTTTTTATTGTTCGAGGTGTACACACCGAGAACTATCAACCTCTGATATCAGTACTAACGTGATAGTTCTCGCTTCCGCTCGAACAGTAACAAGTATCAAGGAAAGCTTGCCCCGAGCCTTTAGGCGTGGGGTTCTCACTGCGTTCGAACAGTAACAAGATTATCGTTCGAGGCGCAATCGCCACGGTCGTTGCCCTTATCGTTCGAGAGAACGCACAGAGTGCCATCTCGAGAACTATTAAACGTTAGCATCAAACCTCACGTAATAGTTCTCGCTTCCGCTCGAACAGTAACAGGCATCAAGGAAAGCTTGCCCCGAGCCTTTAGGCGTGGGGTTCTCACTGCGTTCGAACGGTAAAGGGGGTAACGCAGGTTATCGCTCTCACACCCCATCCGTAGCCAAACGTTATCCTTTAACAATAGCGTTTTCTGCATTTACTTCGATACTGGGAAGTATCGAAGTAAATGCAACATAATACGAAATGGTGAGGGGCTTGTATCAGACAAAACGAGGTATGTTATTGATTTTTTACCCAGGCGTGCTATACTAAATAGGTAAAATATCTAGTTTGTAAAATACTATGTCCGAGATAATTGCAAAATTAAACGCTTCCTTCGAGCGCAAGAGCGTTCCCGAAATACGCACCGGTGATCGTGTCCGCGTTCACCAAAAAGTACGTGAGGGAAAAAAAGAACGCGTCCAGGTCTTTGAGGGTATTGTAATCAAAACAGCTGGCGGGAAGGGTATCAATGGCTCTTTTACCGTTCGCTGTATTGCCTCTGGTGTGGGGGTGGAAAAATCATTCCCTTTGCATCTACCCTCTATTGTTAAAATAGAAAAGCTTAAATCCGCCAAAGTACGCCAGGCGCGAATTTACTACATTCGAGAAAGAATAGGAAAAGCAGCAACACGTATGAAAGGCGAAAAAGCATCTGCTGGTTTGTGGGAAGAGACCGTAGAGACACAGGAAGAAGCGCCCAAAAAGACTGAAGAGGCAGAAAAGAAAGAAGAGGACAAGGTAGAAAAAGCAGGTGAACAAGAGAAAAGCAAGGCAGAGTAACCTTTTTATAATAGGTAAAGTGGCGTATGAGCCGCGATAAGAAAAATTTAGGTGATTGGGGAGAGGAAAAAGCCGCCAAGTACTTGGCGGCTAAAAAGTACCATATTTTAGGGAAAAAAGTACGCACCACTTGTGGCGAAATAGACATTCTAGCCCAAGAAAAAGATACGCTGGTCGTTGTAGAGGTCAAAACTAAAACCTCGGTTGAGCAAGGGGCACCCGAAGAAATGGTAGATTGGAAAAAGCAAAAGAAATTGGTACGATTGGCTCAAGAGGTAAACCAAAAGTTTCCCCAATATGGTATTAGGATTGATGTTATTGCTATAGAGGAAAAAAAGATACGTCACTATATAAATGCGGTTCTCGATGACGATACAAAATATAATTCTTAAATCAATATGGAAAAACAGCAAGTTGTAACCAGGTTCGCCCCTTCGCCAACCGGCAAATTCCAGCTCGGCAACGCTCGCACCGCCCTTTTTAACTACCTCTTTGCGCGCCACAACAATGGTCGCTTTCTCTTGCGTATCGAAGACACCGATAGAGCGCGCTCTAGCGATGAATACGTTAAAGATATTAGCGAATCGTTACTTTGGCTTGGTCTTACGTGGGACAACCGTAACAACGAACACTACCAAAGTAAAAGACTAGCAGAATACCAAAAAATTGCCCACCAGCTTGTTACGCTCGGCCACGCCTATGAACAAGAAGGAGCTATATTTTTTAAGGTTAAAAGCAGTGACAAAGAAGAGGAAACTATTACCTTTACCGACTTAATCCACGGCAAGGTCGCCACCAAGCTTGCCCACATCGAAGATTTTGTCATCTTAAAATCAGATAACTACCCCACCTTCCATTTAGCAGTAGTAGTAGATGATAACGATATGGGAGTAACGCATGTAATCCGTGGCGACGACCACCTCTCTAACACCCCCAAGCATATTTTACTTTACCGCGCACTCGGCTGGCCTATGCCACACTGGGGACACCTGCCACTTATTCTTAACAAAGACAAAACAAAAATGAGCAAGCGCAAGGACCCCGTTTCAGTGCGAGACGATTTTATGCGCAAGGGCTATTTACCAGAAGCACTCGTTAATTACCTCGCTCTCCTTGGCTGGAACCCCAAAACAAACGAGGAGTTTTTCCGCCTAGACGAACTAGTAAAAATATTCGATTTAAAAAATAGCCAAAAAAGTAATGCTGTTTTTGACATCGAAAAATTACAACATTTTAACAGCCATTATTTGCGAAAAATTCCGCTGGCACAAATCGCCAACACTGTTGCCCCCACGATTAAAGAAAAACTTCACCTTAAAGAAATAGATAACACTTATTTACAAAAAGTATGCGCCTTGTCTGTAGAACGGGCAAAAACAATGGCTGATCTTAGTGAAGAAATAGACTATTTTTTTCTCAGCCCAAAACTAAATTACGACGACATCGTTTTTCGCTCTTCTACTTTGGAAAAAACAATACTTGGCCTTACAAATGCGCTAAAAAAACTAGAGGCGCTTAGCAAAAAGAACTGGGAAACAACGGCAGAGTTACGCAAATGCTTAGACAGTGCCGTTAATACAGGTGGACTAGGAAATGGTGATGTTTTTTGGCCTGTGCGCTATGCTCTTTCTGGCGCAATCAACTCTCCTAAGCCCGAAGAGTTACTTTATGTGTTGGGCAAGGACGAATCACTACGCCGCATAAGAGTAGTACTTGACTTACTGCAATGAAAAAAATAAAGGTTGTGCAGATTGTAGGCGAAAAAACAATGGTGGGCATTGCGCGCCATGTTCTTTTACTTAGTAAAGAACTAAAAAAACAGGGGCACGATGTTAGCGCTATAGTTACGCCTGGGCCAGTCGCTAACCAATTTAAAAAAAGCAAAATCCCATGCCACTGTGTTAAGTTTAAAGCATTTCTTAATCGGCGCCTATACCACGAAATTCGCGATATTATCGCCTCTATCAAACCAGATATTGTGCACTGCCATGGTAACCAAGCGGGTTGGCAAGGACGCCTGGCGGTACGTCGTTTACCAGAAATAGCAGTAGTTTATAGCGAGTACCACTTTACAAAAGACTTTAGCATTCGCAACCCTGTTTGGCGCGAATTCCACTTGCGCTCTATGACCTTGCTAAACCAGTTCACCGATATCACTATTGCTACTTCCCCCTCCATTAAGCGCTATCTTATTAGCCGAGGCTTAAGTCGCCGCAACAGAACAGTGATTCTTCCCTGCCCTGTTGAGCTTCGTTTTCTAAAAAACAAAAGGTATAAAAAACCAGAAGAGGTGCCACAGATCATTGGCGCTATTGGCTCTCTTAATCCACATAACGGCTACCTCTGGCTCTTACAAGCGCTCTTTTTAATGCGCAAAATAGATAAACACAGCAACTGGCGTTGTCAAATAATTGGTAGCGGTCCCCTTAAAAAAACAATTCGCAAGAAAATAAAAAAATTAAAGCTTACAAAGCACGTCGAAATGTTTTCTTCCCTCCCCAATCCGCTAAGCACAATGCGCCACTTTACCTACTATGTGCAATATTCTAGCTCGGAGTCCACTGGTATCCGCCTCCTTGAAGCAATGGCACTAGGCGTAGTGCCAATATGTAGCGACAGAGGGGCACTTGCCGATATAGTGAAAAATAACAAAAATGGCGTTTTAGTTCCTCTGGGTCGCCCCAATGAGCTTGCCTCTGCCTTACAGGCACTTATTAAGGACAAAGAAAAACATAATAAACTATCGGCTAACGCACGCGCGACAGTTACAAAGCATTATAGCGTTCGCGATATCGGAAAGCGTTTAGAACTTATCTATTCTAAGGCGCTAAAAATACGCCACTTCAAACAGGATCAAGAAACGCGGTAAAAACTTATTTTTTACTTGTTGCTGTCTTAGAGTTACTTATTTGCTTTTTTGTTTTATAGTTGGAGAAGGCAAAAATATAGATAATCTCTAATATACCAAGAGTATTCAAGATCAATAACGCAACATACCAAACAGTGTGCTTGTTGCATGCTGCACGCCATAACGCCCACCCCTTCCAGGCCATTGACCACAGTGTTAACAAAATAATCACCAGCCAACCACCGGCCAGCGCCGCCAAAAAGGCCGGCTCCGCAACCGCTGAAGTGTTGAGTGAAGATTCATTTACCAAATCTGCCCATGCTTCTGTGTCCATAAAATCCTTTCTTTATTTGTTTTTTGTACCTTACACTTTGTATTATACGTCATAAAATCGATGAATTAAACAGTGGCTTAAGTAATAACTACACCATTGGCGGTAAGCGAGAACTCTTCGTTGCCCACTCTGCCGTTCGAGTTTATAAATAGTTCACTCCTCCACTTTTCTCTATTTGGTCAAGTACAGCTTTTATTTCCTGTGCCCTTCTCTTGTTGGCCACCAGCAAAACATCATCGGTATCTACAACAATTACGTCTTTAAGACCAATAGTGGCAATCATTTTATCGCGCGCATAAATCAACATATCTTGACTGTCAAAGTCTATATGTTTTCCCCGTGATATTAGGTTTCTACCGTTTTGCGTAGTTAAAACATCGTGGAGTGTCCCCCAGTTGCCCACATCGCTCCAGCCCAGTTCAGCAGGTACCACTAGGACCTTTTTCAGCTTTTCAATAACAATGTATTCCAGCTGTTCATTGTTTAACTTTTCATACATCGCCTTTACCTTTTCTTCATCTCCATTTTTGGCGCGCATCGTCGCAATCTCTCTTACCGTTTTTGCTACCCGAGGACGCTCTGCTTCGAGCCATTGAAGCATTTCTTCTGCCACGAAAAAGTAATAAGCGGCGTTCCATAGATAACGCCAGCTCTTTAAATATTTTTCTGCTGTATGATTGTCTGGTTTTTCTACAAATTTATTTACGGAAAAAACTTTGCGTCCATCTACATCTTTCTGCTCTTTATCCATTTCGATATATCCTAGCCCCGTATCTGGCTTATCGGGGTTAATACCCACCGTTGTTAAGTAACGCGGATTTTTCTTTGCTACTTTGTAGGCACACTTAAAAATACTGGCAAACTCTTTCTTGTCCAAAACATAGTGGTCACTCGCTACCGTTGCAATAACTGCTTCCTTGTCTTTCTCTCTAATGATAGCAGCTGCCAAGCCAATAGCAGGACCTGTGTTTCTTAATGCCGGCTCAAGGATGATTTGATTTTCAGGAATATCGGGCAATTGTTCGCGCACTAGTTTTTTATAACGAGCAACAGTCGCCACGTATATTTGGCTTGCTGGCAAAAGTCGACGTACACGTTCGTATGTCTCTTGAATAAGAGTTTTTTCACCCAAGAGTGCCTGAAATTGCTTTGGCTTCTCTTGGCGACTCATTGGCCAAAGGCGTGTGCCACTCCCTCCGGCCATAATAACAGCATAATAATGAGAATTCATATAAAACCCTATAAAAAATTGATAATGTTAAATATTTTCAGCGCTCTGTGGCGACAATACATACTACTTTTTTCATGTTCGGGTATTGGTCATTATACATCTTTTCTCTACAACAGCCAATGTTTTTTGATGCCCGAGCAGTAAATTGTTTATTTTTTGCTCTTAATTATTTTCTCGTACACCCTCTCGTACCCATCTACCATTTTTTCCACAGTAAAATTATGTTTAATATGTTCGCGACAACGCCTACGCATTACCCCGTATTGATCTTGTGGCATATTTAATATATTTTTTGTTGCTCTTTCCATTGCCTTTTCATCGCCGGGTTCAACAATAAATCCAGTTTTACCGTTTGTTACTAATTCGGGAGTTGCGCCTGAATTAAACCCAATAATCGGGGTACCACAAGCTTGGGATTCAATTGTCACAAAACCAAATGGCTCACCCGTAACATTGGGGTGTAGCATAGCGTATGCTTCGGCATATTGCCTAGGCATATCGTCTCTGGGGACATATTTTCTATATTCCACCCAAGGGCTATTAATGTATGGCTTTATTTTTTGGTCGAAATACAATCTATCTGCATCGGAATCGCCTTGGCTACCGGAGATAATTATTTTAACACCCAAATTTTTCGCAATGCGAAGGGCAATATCAGGTCGCTTAAACTCTATTAAACGCCCCGAGAATAATAATTTTTTCTCCTTTGGCATTGGGTCGAACACAAACTCATCAATATCAATGCCGTGCGGAACAACGCCGGCAACATTCATATAATTCTTGTCAATTTGTGTTTTTGCGGCAACGATAATGTGACTGTTTTTTTTAAACTTTTTAAAACGCATTTTACTAATATTGTCCACAAGATCCCTATTAGGAATACCGTGGAAGGTATATGTAATCGGCGTTTCTACGGTGTCGGAAAAATACATTAGCCGGCGTAAATCATGAGCGTGAATAATATCAAACTTGCCCGCGCGGGCTTGTGTAAGTGCTTCGTGGATAAACATCAGTTCATACTGCACATACATTTGTTCGAATTTCAGCCGGTCTTCAAAACGCAATCGCGGATAGTCATAACTAATTGAGTTGAGCCCTACGCTTTCGAGCCTGGCCGATGTTTGCGAATCCGCCGGCGCGAAAAGTGTTACCTTATGGCCTTTTTTCACGAGTCCCTCGACTAATGAGTCTATAACAAGCCCCGGTGCCCAAATTATATCTTTATTTCCCGGAAGCGGATTGTGCGGAGGCGAGATCATTGCAATGCGCATTTTTTCTCCTTTATCTTAATTGTATATTACTAATTTTAAGATACAATAACAACAGAGGAGAACGATGATTAAAGTATCGTTTGTTGTGCCGGTTAAAAATGGCGAGCGCTTTATCGCCCAAACAATCAGGTCATTACAAGAGCAATCGGTTGATAATCTTGAAATAATCATTGTCAACGACCATAGTAGCGACAACACAGCAAAAATTATTCAGACAGTCGCAAAAAAAGACAAGCGTATTGTTTTTTGCAATTTATCTAATACAACCGGTGTCGCAGCCGGTCGTAATGCAGGCACAAAACTAGCCCGCGGCGCAATAGTATTGCCGTCTGACGCCGATGATCCCAGTTACCCTGACCGTGCAAAAATTAGCATCGAAGAGCTGGAAAAAAATAACGCCGATATTTTTTACGGTAATTTAATGCGTAAATACGAAAATGGCAAAGAAGAGTTGCGTCATTTTCAGCCATACGACCATAAAATGTTGCGCAATATTAATATTGTCCCCAACTCCGCGTCCGCTTATAAAAAAGAGGTTTTTGACAAAATTGGTGGCTACGACGAATCACTAAAGGTAGGTGAAGATTATGACTTTTGGCTCTCTGCCCAAGACAAAGGCTTTAAATTCACCTGCCTCAACAGACCGGTTACATTTTACTCTATGCACTCTGGCCAGCTAACGGGCACCAGTGTCAATAAAGATAAAATACAAAAACGGCAAAAATGGAATCTTACTGTTAGAGAAAAGCATAGTATTTTCAGTGTTGATCCTGAATACGTTAAAACCTATGCCACACCAAGAGTAGTTGATTTTTACACCAACAAAAATTACGACATTTGGTTCGCTCCCGCCTCAATTCCCAAAAACGGTTAGAATTTCTTTTTTTTGCCAGCGAGTTCTTTGTTTTCTTGGTACTCTTCTTCGCTCACAAACGACGGTCGTTTTGTCGCACGGCTACGCAAACTTCTTTCGTACGCGCCTTCGTAATACTTAATTACTTTGCGTGTAATTACACGCCAGTCATACTTTTCGTGGGCGTCTTCGCGAGCTTTTCTCGCAAACTTTTCACTGAGCTTGTGGTTGTCGAGAAGTTTTCTTATTCCCTCGACCAATGCCGAAATACTTTTTGGTTTTACTAGAATGCCATTTTTGCCGTTTTTAACAACCGTAGGAATTCCGCCAATATTGCTTGCTACTACCGGAGTACCCGAAGACATCGCCTCCAACGCAGCAAGTGGAATGCCTTCGCTAACGGTCGATGGCACCGCCAAAACATCGGCTCTACGATACAAGGCAGCGAGCAAATCTCGTTCGTTCGCCCCGAAATACCCGGTAAATGTAACGTTATTAATACCTTTTTCACTAACAAGTTTTCTCATTGTGCTAATTTCTTCGCCATCGCCCATTACCACAAATTGCGCATCTTTTACCCTTTGCGCTGCGCGTAGAAAAATATCAACGCCTTTTATGGCAGTAATTTTCCCCGAATATAAAACCACTCTCTTGCCTTGAAGTTGGTACTTTTTATCAACCATTGAAGTATCGCCTCGGCTAGGAAACCTTCTTGTATCGACACCGCAAGGGACAACTCTTGTTTTTCGCGCAAGGGAAACACGACCCTGGCCAAACACTTTAAGTAGGCGCTCGCGCGTGTTTTTTGACACCGCGGTAACAATATCGGCGCGGTTTAGTGCATCTTGCGTAAGCGCAATGTATCTTTTATCGAGAATTGCATTTACTATATCAGTGTTATGCGATGTTACAATATAATGAATCTGAAACGCTGTTTTAACAAAATTAGCAATCCACGACAGGTTTGAGGCGTGATGAACATGGATAACGTTTGGCTGAAATTTTTCAACGGCTTTTACAATGGCATCGGTAAACGCAGTTTGAAGTTCATTAAGCTGGATACCAGAAAGCTGGGAGTAGAGTTTTGCGCTTGGATGTTCCGGATGCCCCGTAAACACCGCCATAAACGGCAGATCGACATTGTATATCTTAATACCTTCAAGGGTCCTTGTCTCGGGAGCAACAATTGCAACCTCGTGTCCCGCTTTAATTAGAGACTCTGATAGTTTGCGTACATAAGTACCACTGCCAGAACCATACAGCGGAAAACAAAGTAATTGCAGTATTTTCATTTTTTCCATACCACCTCGCATTTACATTAATACTACAGGTTAGTACAGGTTAAGTCAATAATTAGTCGTCGGTATCTTCGCCACGCAGGTATCTTGCAGCATTTTCGGGGCTCACTACATCAATCACCATACCTGCCCCTAATTCAAAACCGCCATAGTTGGAAAGGCGAGGACCGATTTCCATATGCCAACGATAATAAGGTGCGTTTTTTTCGCTGTTCGGTGCACTGTGGATAAAAAAGTTAAGAGGAGGATCATCTAAGGCGCTATCGAGTTTGCCAAAAACAATACGGCAAATCTTTGCTAACTGAGCAATAAGTTTATCACTCATACTCATAAAATGCGCCATGTGGAACTTGGGGACAATCCAAGTCTCAAAGGGAAAGCGAGCAGCATAAAGCGTAAACGCCAAATAATCCCTTGTTTCCGCTATTACTCTTATTTTTTGCTTCTGCTCGTGAGCAACTAAATCGCTAAAAACATTAACACCGTTGAGCTCGAAATAGCGCCTTGTTTGTTCTAATTCGCGCCTTACGTTATTGGGTACAACGGGAGAGCAAAAAATTTGCGCGTGGGGGTGCCAAATACTGGCCGCCGCCTCTGGCTTGTAGTTGTAAATGGGCATACTGTAGTAGTTACTATTAACAGAGTCAAAATACTGGTAGCGCCGCTTAAAGGTTAAAAATAAATCCTGCCATACTGTTTGGTTAAATTTTGTTGGCCCTACCGTGTTTTCGTCTTTAATTACGACAACATCGTGCCCTCCTATAGAGGGGCGGATTAAATAAAACCGATCTTCTACTTGATGGGCGCGGGTAGAAAGATTTTGTGGACCCTCGAGAAAGGCTGGATATTTATTAGGAATAACAAAAACATTTTTTGTATCGAACTCCTTATGTCTTGTTTTCCACGCATCCCCTCCTACCCTAAAAACGCTTTCTTCGCCCGCGTCTGGGCGAATACTTGTTTTGCGCCCCACAAAATCGGAAGGGCGCTTTGCTCTTTCTGGAGCAATCACCACCCACTCGCCAGTTATAATGTTTTGTCTAAGTTGTGGCATTGTTCCGTCCTCCTTTATTTTCCTCCTGACACCCTAATTCTACCAAGGAAAAAAGATTTTTGCGAAAACCTTTTTCTTAAAAAATGCAATATAAGATTAGTGACCACTTAAAAGCGCAATTTTGTTTTTGTAAGTACTCTGGTTAGCGTGGCACAAGGCAATTGCCACCGCATCTGCTTCGTCGTCTTGCCTAATAAACGAACGCGCGCCCAGTATGTTTTTTACCATACTTTGCATCTGCTTTTTATCGGCATGACCATAGCCGGTAATGCTAATTTTTATTTGCGTTGGCTTGTATTCGGTAATAGCAATTTTTGCTTGCTCGAGTGCTAAAAGCACCACACCACGCGCTTGTCCCACCGCAATACCAGTTTTTATATTTTGCACAAAAAATAATTCTTCTACTGCTGCTTCTTGAGGCTGGTATTTTTTAATAATTGCCGTGAGCTCTTTGAAAAGTATCTGCAAACGCTTGGCGACGGCAGTACCTGCTTTGGTTTTAATGCAACCAGAAGCAACAAGGTGGCAATCGCCATTATTTCTTTTTTCTACTATCGCCCAACCACAAAGTGCCGAGCCCGGGTCAATACCGATAATTCTCATAACACTATAGTACCAAAAGAATGACACTGCCGGGTGATTTTCGCTCGAACAGTAAAAAATGACAGCTGGGAGCTTGCCCCGCCCTACCGGGCGGGATTCTCTCGAACGGTAAAAAATGGCGACGCTGCCCTCCTTACTGTTCGAGCGGGAGCGAGAACTCTTCGTTACTCTTTTTACTGTTCGAGCGGAAGCGAGAACTATCATGTCATCTTGTTACTGTTCGAGCGGAAGCGAGAACTACGACACCAGTCCTGATATCAACGACTGATAGTTCTCGGGTAGTAACCCTCGAACGGTAAAAAATGGCGACGCTGCCCTCCTTACTGTTCGAGCGGGAGCGAGAACTGCTACGTGATACTTGATACTAGCAGTCAGGAGTTCTCGGTGGGTACACCTCGAACAATAAGGTGGCGACCGCGGCTCTCTTTACTGTTCGAACGCAGTGAGAACTACCTCGTGAGGTGCAGTACTAGCGGTTGATAGTTCTCGGTGGGTACACCTCGAACAATAAAAAAAGACGGCTGGGAGCTTGCCCCGCCCATCCCGGGCGAGGTTCTCGGTGTGCCGCGCTTCGCCCTGTACCCCCTGAACAGTAAAATAAATATTTAGCCATTAGTTCTGATTTTTAGTATTAATATTTTTTTGCTATAATAAAAGAAATAAGGAGGTAACGTGTGTACTTATATAGTTTTGCGTTGGGTAATAAACGCCCTTGTTCTTATGTTGATCCCCTATATTGTAAGCGGTGTTACAGTAGATAGTTTTTATATCGCCCTAATTGTTGCCATTGTTCTTGCTCTGGTTAACTCATTCTTGCGCCCTATCCTTATGGTTTTAACCCTCCCCATTAACGTCCTTACACTGGGGCTTTTTACTTTGGTTATTAATGGTTTTTGCTTCTGGTTTATTTCTACCTTTATTAGAGGTTTCAACGTAACCGATTTTAATGCCGCCTTCTGGGCAGCGCTTGTTTATGCCATTATCGCCATCGCTATTAACTCCATTACCGGCAGTGCGGAAGAGGTATCCGCTCGCCCCAAGAAAATCCGCGCAAGGAAACGCAAATAGCCCCCTTTCTTCTTGTATTAAGTTAATATTTTACTATAATGCTCTTACCACATGAAAGGTGGTGTTTGTTTTGATAGTAAAGCCAGACAGAGCAGTTTCTGCCCTGTCGATCATAAGGACAGTCTTCGGTAACTTCCGCGGGGTTGTCTTTGATGGCGACACGCGGACTTTTGTCAACATAGAGGAAGAGGAGATAATTGGGACACTCCATCCCTCTTGCTCTTTTACTAGATACCGAAGTAATGTCCTCATCGGGCCAAAGGAGATGATTGCCGAGCTCGAAAAAGCTGTGGCGACCATCAACAGGCTAATGCCTGGGCGCGAATAACTCAGGCCCTCTAAGACCACCCTTCTCTAGCTCCACACGGCGCGGATTTGTTACAAATCCGCGCCTTTCTTTTTGTTTAGTGCCACTGTGGATAACTTTCTTTTTACGCCTCGCAAATAACTTTTCATTTTAACACTTTTGCCATTATATTCCATTATAATATAATATTGCATAATATGGTTAAATGTTGTTGACAAACCATAAAAGGACACGTAAAATTGACCCAGTTCTTTGAAAAGGAAAAGGGGGAAGACGATGACGGTGAAATGCATACGGGGGCTTAGGCTAAAAATAAAATACATCGCCGGAAAGTTGCGAGGATTCAGGCTGGAGAGGTATCTCTCCGGCTCAAACAAGGAAACAACCTACTATTGCCCGGATTGCGGGCAGGGAGGGTTCGGTCGCGACGTGGTAGCGGAGCACTTCCCGTCGCCACCGGTACACACGATCCCGTGGCCACATGGTGCTCACGCTTGTCTTAGTGAGCGCCTACTTCAGCCAGAGCCCCTTGAGGGGCCACCGCCTAAGCACCTCAAGAGGGCACGGCGACCGTGGCACTGGAGCCACCTCCGTCCTTTTAGGCGGTGGAGAGAACGGAGAATCGCGGAGTTCCTGGGCGCCGACTGTGGGGTGACTTACTTCTGTCCGGCCTGTGGACGAAGTGGGTTCACCCGAGAGGAGGTGGAAAGTTACTACCCTAAACCACCTCCCCACACACAGCCCGTGTCCTATTATGTTCCTCCCGAGGAGGGAAGGCCATGCCGAACAAGGCGCCTCCCGCACCCAGACCTGCCGGCGGACTCGTAAAGAGGCCCTTCGTGAGGCCTTCTATTCGGCGGGTTACCCCGCCCTTCAGGGAGCCACATCACAACAGCCCTCGCAGGAATTAACGCCATTCTTGCGAGGGCTTTTCTTTTGAAAAATACCTGCCGTAGGCGGAACGATGAGAACTACCACATCAGTTCCAGTACCAGCGTCCAGTAGTTCTCGAGATGGCGCTACGCGCGTTCTCTCGAACGATAAGGGCGACGACCGTTGCCTCCTTTACTGTTCGAGCGGAAGCGAGAACTACCTCGTGAGGTGCAGTACTAGCGGTTGATAGTTCTCGGCGAGTACACCTCGAACGATAAAACTTACGATCTTTAGTTCTCGGGCAGTAGCCCTCGAACGATAAAAAAAGACGACCGTTGCCCCCCCTTACTGTTCGAGCGGGAGCGAGAACTTTCCGTTATCTCTTTACCGTTCGAGCGGGAGCGAGAACTACTACGTGAGATTTGATACTAGCGGTCAGAAGTTCTCGGTGTGTACACCTCGAACGATAAGGGCGACGACCGTTGCCTCCTTTACTGTTCGAGCGGAAGCGAGAACTACCTCGTGAGGTGCAGTACTAGCG